>NNBV01002447.1_pt1 | contig 13205 bp, 11 predicted proteins | sample 1173771 | NCBI WGS metagenome assembly NNBV01 (sample SAMN07173938, study PRJNA388173) | plant metagenome | isolation source: symbiotic tissue sample KVS11 | place: Norway: Troms, Kvaloya island
GCTTATGATGAAACCCTTACGAGCCAAGCTAGGAAATTATAAAACTGCCGCTATTGCAAGAGAGAATGGAGTGTATCCGTACTTCCGTCCTATCTCTTCGGCACAGGATACATCTGTTCGCATCAACAACAGGAATGTATTAATGTTTGGTTCAAACTCTTACCTGGGTCTGACCAACCATCCCAAAATAAAAGAGGCCGCCAAAGCCGCTATTGATAAATACGGAACAGGCTGTGCCGGTTCGCGCTTCCTCAATGGCACGCTGGATATTCATATCGAATTGGAAGATCGTCTTGCCTCCTTTGTTGGCAAAGACGCTGCTCTTGTTTTCAGTACCGGCTTTCAAAGCAACCTGGGAGCGCTGGCAGGTATCACTGGCCGCAATGATTATCTTCTTCTGGATGAATCCGATCATGCATCCATCATTGATGGCACGCGCCTCTCCTTCTCCAAAGTAATCAAGTATGGTCATAATGATATGAACGACCTGGAGCGGAGACTGCGCAGTATCCCGGAGGAATCCATTAAAGTGATTGTCGTGGACGGTATCTTCAGTATGGAAGGTGATATCGTTAGGCTACCCGAGATGGTAACGCTGGCTGAAAAATACAATGCAAGCATTGTAGTAGACGATGCACATAGCCTTGGCGTGATTGGCCACAAAGGATCGGGCACCGCATCGCATTTCAACCTTACGGATCAGGTAGATATGATCACCGGTACGTTCAGTAAATCATTGGCTTCCCTTGGTGGTTTTATCGCCAGTGACCACGAAACAATTGAATACCTTAAACATCACGCGCGCGCATTGATTTTCAGTGCCAGCATGACTCCTTCTTCAGCCGCCAGCGTACTGGCCGCATTGGATATTATTGAAACAGAGCCCGAACACATGGAGAATCTCTGGCGCAATACCCGTTATGCAAAGCAACTTTTAACGGATGAAGGATTTGACATTGGCGCTTCTGAAAGCCCGATCATTCCCATTTATATTCGTGACAACGAAAAAACATTCATCATCACACGTGCATTACAATCGGATGGTGTGTTTGTTAATCCTATTGTATCTCCGGCTGTTCCGTCCAATGCTTCATTGATCCGTTTTTCATTGATGGCCACACATACGTTTGGCCAGATTGAAGAAGCTGTGGATAAACTTGCAAAAGCATTTCAACATACGGGTGTGCTTACCGCCAAGCAAAGTATATGATTCGTATTGAAAAAGCAGATTCCAAAAGTAAACTGAAAGCATTCATCGACTTTCCGCATGACCTTTATCAGGATGATAAGAACTATGTCCCTGAACTATTCATTGCTCAGCGCGATCTGCTCACACCCGGCAAACATCCGTTTCATGATCATTCCATTATAGAGCTCTACCTGGCGTATAAAGATGATCGCATTGCAGGAAGAGTAGCTGCGATTTGGAATAAGAATCACAATTCATTCAACAAAACATCCGATGGGTTCTTTGGTTTTTTTGATACCATCAATGATCAGCAGGTAGCAAACACATTGCTGGACACCGCCACCGAATGGGTAAAATCAAAAGGGGCAGATACCTTGATTGGCCCTGCTAATTTTTCCACCAATGAAACCTGCGGCTTACTGATTGAGGGCTACAACAGTGCGCCTTTCGCGATGATGACGTATAACAAACCGTATTACGAAAGCTTGCTGGAGAACTACGGTCTTACCAAAAAAACAGACTTACTGGCGCACAAATTCTCTGGTGATCAGGCGGATCATAAACCCGTGCGCATGCTGGATACGCTGACCAGGCGCCTCAATCAAAAAGGAATTACCATCCGGCCGGTGCGTATAAAAGATTTTAAAGAAGAAGTAAAACGTATTCACGAAGTGTACAACTCTGCCTGGGATAAAAACCTTGGCTTTGTACCCATGACTACGGCTGAGTTTGAATACTTGGCCAAAGACATGAAGCTGTTGCTGGATACCGATTTCTGCCTGGTGGCCGAGCACGAAGGCAGGATTGCAGGATTTGCTTTAGCCATTCCTAACATCAACGAAGTATTAATAAAAGTAAAAAGAGGACGGTTGTTTCCTTTCGGGATATTCCAGCTTCTCTTCGGAATAAAGAAAATAAAATCAGTACGCGTCATTGCATTAGGTGTGGTGGATAAGTATAGAAAGCTGGGCATTGAAGCGTGCTTCTATGCTTCGTTCATACTGGCGTATCGCAAAAAGAAATTCAATGCTGCGGAAGCTTCCTGGGTATTGGAAGATAATACGTTAATGAATACTGCGCTCATGCAAATGGAAGCAGTTCCTTATAAGAAGTACAGGATTTACGAAAAGGCATTATGAGCAAGAAACTACTCATTACCGGTGCCAGTGGTTTTCTTGGATACCATCTTGTAGAAGAAGCAGTGAAGCAGGGCTTTGAAGTAACAGCCGCCGTTCGCAGAAACAGTCCGGTAGAGCAACTGAAGAAGTTTCCTATTGAATTCACTTCACTGGACTATGAAGATCATCGTGCCCTGTTAAAAAATCTGACAGAAGGTAATTACGATTACATTGTTCATGCCGCGGGAGCTACCAAAGCCAATCATGCCGAAGACTATGATCGGGTGAATGCGCAATACACACAAAACCTGGCACAGGCAGCAGTGGCCTATGGTCAGCATCTTAAAAAATTTGTATTCATCAGTAGTCTTGCCGCAGTAGGCCCGTTGGATAACAGCTTTGATACGATTACTGAAAAGAAAGTTTCCAAACCGGTAACTCCCTATGGAAAAAGTAAGCTACTGGCAGAGGCTAATCTAGCTTCCTTCAACACACTTCCTTTAATTGTACTCCGGCCCACCGCTATCTATGGCCCCATGGAGCGTGACTTGTTCCTGATTGTGAAATCGATCAATCGAGGTCTTGAATTGTATATCGGACAAATCGACCAGATGCTCAGTTTTGTGCATGTGAAAGATGTAGCACGCGTATCGCTGCAGGCGCTCACTTCATCCACACAAAAAGGAACCTATAATTTATCGGATGGTCAGCGCTACGACCGCTATGCATTAACGTCCATCTTAAAGAATACTCTTCATAAGAAAACAATAAAAATCCATCTGCCCATACCCATGGTGAAAGCATTGGCTGCTGTATTGGAACTCTTTTATTCCTTCAGCAAAAAGAAGCCGGCCTTAAACACCGAGAAGATGGCGGAGCTCACAGCACGCAACTGGGTGTGCAGTATCGATTTATTAAAAAAAGATATCGGTTACCTTCCTGAGTACACCTTACAGAGCGGGATGAAAGAAACAGTAGAATGGTACAAAACAAATAAATGGCTTTAGTCAGATAACAATAACTCTAAATAAAAAAACATATGAAAGAGCAAATACGAGAAGCAGAAGGAAAACTGGGAGTATTGATTCCTGGTCTTGGTGCAGTAGCGACAACAATGATTGCCGGGGTGGAGTCAATAAAAAAAGGATTAGCACAACCGATAGGTTCATTGACGCAGATGGGAAATATCCGTTTAGGTAAGCGTACCGAAAACAGGTATCCTAGAATAAAAGACTTCGTTCCGTTGGCAGAACTGAACGACATCGTCTTTGGTGGATGGGATGTGTATGATGACAACGTATACGAAGCAGCAGTTCATGCCAAAGTATTAGAGCCCGGCACATTATTCGCCATCAAAGCAGAACTTGAAAAAGTGAAGCCGATGAAAGCGGTGTTCGACAAAACGTATGTGCGCAACCTGGATGGCAAAAACGTGAAGGAAGCGGCTACCAAATATGATCTTGCATTACAGGTCATGGAAGACATTGAAAATTTCAAACAAACCAATGATTGCTCTCGTTTGGTGATGGTGTGGTGCGGTTCTACTGAGCGCTACATTGAGCAGGAAGATGTGCATGAAAACATTTATGCCTTCGAAGCGGGATTAAAAAGCAACGATCCACGCATTGCGCCAAGCATGATCTATGCCTATGCTGCAATCAAGAAAGGTGTTCCGTTTGCTAATGGTGCTCCTAACCTTACGTGTGATATACCTGCGTTGGTTTCATTAGCAAAAGAAATGGGCGTGCCTGTAGCCGGTAAAGATTTCAAGACCGGACAGACGTTGATGAAAACCATTTTAGCACCGGGTCTTGAAGCGCGTGCATTGGGTATCAAAGGATGGTTCTCTACCAACATTCTGGGTAACCGCGATGGATTGGTATTGGATGATCCGGATAACTTCAAAACAAAAGAAGTATCGAAGCTGGGTGTACTGGAAGACATTCTGAAACCGGAAGAACGACCTGAGTTGTACGGAGATCTGTATCATAAAATCAGGATCAATTATTACCCTCCGCATGGCGATAACAAAGAAAGCTGGGATAACATTGACATCTTCGGATGGATGGGTTACTCGATGCAGATAAAGATCAACTTCCTGTGCCGTGATTCAATTCTGGCTGCTCCTATTGTTTTGGATCTGGCCTTGTTCATGGATCTGGCTCATCGTGCCAACATGAGCGGTATACAGGAATGGTTGTCGTTCTACTTTAAGTCGCCACAGACAGCAGAAGGATTACGTCCTGAGCATGACATCTTCAAACAACTGATCAAGATGCAAAACACATTGCGTCACATGATGGGTGAAGATCTGATCACTCATTTAGGATTAGATTATTACCAGGAGCTGGTTGAAGCACTTTAACATTTAGTATAAAACTGATTGTTCTTAACGCGGGTTTCTTCGTTGAGAGCAATCAGTTTCAATTAAGAATGACGTTACACAAACTCATCGCTTCCTTTTTCGGAACAGGATACATCGGCAAAGGCTCAGGCACAGTGGCAGCCATCATTGCGTGTGTGATCTGGTATTTCTCCGGGCTGGGAAATGAATGGGTTACTGCGTTAACCATTGCACTTGTTGTGACGCTAACGGGTATCTGGTCTTCCGGTAAGATGGAAGAACTATGGGGCCACGATAGCAGCAGGGTGGTGATTGATGAAGTGGCAGGAATGCTGATCAGTTTGCTATTCATTCCGGTAAGCTGGAAGTATGCACTGGCAGCGTTGTTCCTGTTTCGGTTCTTCGACATACTCAAACCTCTTTTTATCCGCAGAATGGAAAAGATAAAGGGCGGATGGGGTGTGATGATGGACGATGTGCTCGCTGGAATTTATGCGAATGTATTGGTACAAGTGGTGATTTACTTTCATTGGTTTTGAACTAGTATGATCACGTTCCTGAAATCACAATTCACTTCCATCGTAGCCACACTGGTTGATTTTACGGTATCGATCATTGGTGTAGAGTTATTAAGCCTGGCGTATGGAGTGGCCAGTGGAATAGGAAATACAGCCGGAGCCATCACCGGTTTTTCATTAAACAGGAAGTGGACATTCCGTTCGGATAAAGATAAAGTATGGATGCAGGCACGAAGATATGCGCTGGTCTGGTGTGGCTATTTTGCGCTCAACGTACTGTTGGTAACAGCAATTACCATGTACACATCCATTAATTACATCATTGTTAAAATAGGAGTAGCGATTGTGCTCAGTGCCGGCTACAACTATGGGTTATATAAAAAGTATGTCTTCAGATAAAGGTTTGTTTGTAAAGCGAAGTCAATTTATACTATGTTCAGTACTTGTGTACCTGAGCCTTGCCACCGCTTTGGCGCAAACATCAGTAAAAGGAATAGTAACAGATGCAAAGACAAAAGAACCGGTTCCTTTTGTAAACGTCTATTTCAGAGGCGCTACAGAAGGTGTAGCTACTGATCTGGAAGGTCGCTATTCCATTCACTCAGACAAATTACAGCCAGAACTATTATTCTCTTTTCTGGGATATAAAACCATCATCCGGAAAATCACCACGGTTGATCAGACCATTGATGTTCGCCTTGTACCAGAATCGCAGGTACTGGACGAAGTGATTGTGCGGTCAGGTAAAGTGAAAGAAAAGTACAGCAACAAAAATAATCCCGCGGTAGACCTGGTGCGCGAAATGATTGCCCACAAAAATAAAAACCGCATAGAAAGCTATGATTATGTGGAGTATGAGGAATACGAAAAACTCCAGGTATCGATCAGCAATGCATCCAACAAATTCAAAGACCGCAAGATCTTTCGTAAATATAAATTCCTGTTTGATAATGTAGATACCACTTCCATTCCCGGTAAGGCCTTATTACCTATCTATCTCCAGGAAACCCTTTCGGATGAATACCGAAGCAAATCTCCGGAGAGGAAAAAGAGTGTGGTCAAAGCCAATCAGAAAGTAAGCTTTGAAGAATATGTGGATGACCAGGGGATGACCACCTATCTCAATTATCTGTATAATGATATTGATATCTATAATAACAACATCACACTACTCACCAACCAGTTTCTTAGTCCCATTGCGGACCTCGCTCCTACGTTTTATAAATTCTATATTACTGATACGTTAAAAGACACCACACCTCACCTTGCTGAATTAACATTTGTACCCCGCAACACCGCTGGCTTTTTGTTTCAGGGCAAGCTCTACGTTACGCTGGACAGTAACTATGCCGTGCAGAAACTGGACATGGGTATCAATAAAAGTATCAACCTGAACTGGGTGCGCGAGTTATACATCGCACAGGAATTTGAGCCCGATTCGGATGGTAAATTTCACATTTCAAAAAGCCGGATGCGTGCTGATTTTGGTATCTCTGACAACCGGGGTGGTATTTTCGGAGAACGCGCCATCTCCTATAAAGATTTTACAATACATAAAGAACGGCCGGAAGATTTCTATGCAGAGAAGAAACAAACACTGGCAGAGAAGAATGTTCAGAATACCAACATCGATTTCTGGTCGAGTCACCGGCACGATTCACTTTCACATTCTGAATCGAAAGTATATCAGAACATCGATAGCCTGAAGAAGATGCCTTCCTTCAAACGCACGGCCGACATTGCCACGCTTTTACTGGCGGGATATAAATCGTTTGGCAAATGGGAGATTGGCCCGGTGAATACATTTTATAGTTTCAACCCGGTTGAAGGTTTCCGTTTGCGTGTAGGAGGCAGAACCACGCCACGTTTCAATGAAAAAATCTATTTCGAAACGTATGCTGCTTATGGATTCAAAGATGAGAAATGGAAATATTATTTAGGAACAACGTATTCGTTCACTGGCAGATCAATATGGCGCTTTCCACTTCGAACGTTAAGAGTCAACTATCAGCGTGACACCAAAATCCCCGGACAGGAACTGCAGTTTATACAGGAGGACAATTTCCTGCTTTCATTCAAACGCGGTGTCAACGACAAGTGGCTGTACAACGATATTGTGAACGTGGAGTACCTGCACGAGTTTGAAAACCACTTCTCCTATAAAGTAGGATTTAAAAACTGGAGACAATCGCCTGCGGGCGGGCTACGCTATGAAATACAGAATGGCAATGAAAAAACACCGATAGATAATTTAACCACTTCCGAATTTTCATTGGAGCTACGCTGGGCACCGCGCGAACAGTTCTTCCAGGGAAAACTATACCGTACTCCCATTCCGAATAACTATCCCATTTTCACTTTGCGTGCCATCAATGGAGTAAAAGGGTTATTCAATGGTGAGTATAATTATCAGAACGTGGCGCTGAATATTTACAAGCGCGTTTATCTTTCGCAGCTTGGCTACACCGATATGGTGCTGGAAGGTGGTCGCATTTTTGGAAACGTTCCCTTTCCGCTCATGGCGATCCATCGTGCCAACCAATCATACTCTTACCAGCTTCAGTCGTATAACCTCATGAACTTCCTGGAGTTTGTCAGTGATCAGTACATCAGTCTTAATATGGATCATTATTTCAATGGATTCATTTTCAATAAGATCCCCTTATTCAAAAAGCTGAAATGGCGGGAGGTGGCTACTTTCAAACTTCTCTACGGAAGCATTCGCAAAGAAAATAATCCGGCATTCAACCCCTCTCAATACAATTTCCCCGTTAATGCTGAGGGTGTTCCCACAACTTATTCACTGGCAAAGGAACCTTATATGGAAGCCAGCGTTGGTATAGCAAACATCTTCAAATTCTTCCGGCTCGATGCTGTAAAACGTTTTTCGTATTACGATCATCCGGAGATTGCCAAATGGGGACTTCGAGGAAGATTTAAAATGGATTTTTAAAATGAACAACGCTACACATAATTATTCAACGACAGCCGGAATGGAAAAGAAATCATTGCGCATTGTGCTACAGCAGTTGATCTACAAAGGAATCAATCCGTTGGTAAAATTCCTGATCCGTATCGGTTTTACTCCCAATGGTGTAACCACGGTAGGCATGATATTGAACATAGGTGTAGCCATCATCTTTATCATCGGGGCCGAATCAGGTAATCGAGGAGAACTGGGTTATATTGGCTGGGCAGGTGCATTGGTTCTCTTCGCAGGATTGTTTGATATGCTCGATGGACAGGTGGCGCGACTGGGCAAGATGAGTTCTACCTTCGGAGCATTGTATGATTCGGTATTGGATCGCTACAGTGAATTGATCCTGTTTCTCGGCATCAGCTATTACCTGGTGTCGCATCATTATTTTCTAAGTTCGTTGTTTGCGTTCATCGCGCTCATCGGCTCCATGATGGTGAGCTATGTGCGCGCACGTGCCGAAGGACTTGGAATAGAATGCAAAGGCGGCCTGATGCAACGGCCAGAACGCGTGGTACTCATTGGAGTGTCAGCTATCGCCTGCGGTCTTGCTTCGATAATGCTGGGTGGCAATTATAAATTATTTATTCCCGGCATACCTTTCCATGTATTCGAAACCATTTCCATCTTTACTATTCCGATCACCATCATGGCCGTACTAACTAATATTACAGCCATTAACCGCATGCGTGAAGCAAAGAAGTCACTGGATCAAAAAGACAATCTCAGATGAAGGCATTCATTCGTATCGCTATCCTTTCACTTTTAGCTTTCCAGAGCTATGCGCTTACTTTTCCTTTTAAAAGAAAGGAAGATGCGGAGAACGATACACTTCCTACTCCTAAGGTTCCCAACATGCTGTTTTACGTGCAGCGCACACTGAACAGCAATACGGTTATCTATGAATTAAACATCAATGATAAAAATCAACTGGATAAAGATGATCCCGTAAATATTTTCTGGATCCGCTATGCAGAAAATAGAGAGAAGCAAGATCTATCCTATATACAACGCATTTATGCCTATGGACTCAAAACCAAAGACCTGGGCAACAGCAATTATGAATTGCGGTTTGTGTCGTACAAAAAACTCCCCTTCTATCTGACACAATCGAAAGACAAGAAGTATCATGTGTACGCCACTATCAAAAAGAAGCGCGTGATGTTGACGCGGATTTTTATTCAGATAGAGAGTGGTGGAACTTTCTGGTTCCCCAATGTAGTCTTTGTGGAGTTTAAAGGAACTGACCCAACGACAGGAGAAGTGATTACAGAACGATTCAAGCCCTGATCCATAAAAGCGATGTCTGTTGCAAAGAAATGGAATACCGAATTTGAAACCAGGGAAGCAGAGATGTCTCGCTATGTTGCTCCTCATGCCAGACAGTATTTAACTGCAGCACTCGTTGCTGTCATTTATCCGCTACTCTCCTATTTCCTTATCGGCTTTAAGCCGGAGCAATTGATACTCGTTCTGATCTTCGTCACTTTTTACCTGGCTACTCCCCTCACACGCAAATTCATCATCGGGTTCTCTGTATTCCTTGTATTCTGGATCATCTTTGATTACATGAAGGCATTTCCCAATTATCATTATCAGGACGTGCACATCCGCAGTCTCCATGATGCAGAGCTAAGTGTATTCAGTATTGCTCACAACAATAGCCTGCTTACACCCAATGAATACTGGGCACAAAATACTTCTTCCCTGTTGGATGTACTGAGCGGCTTGTTTTATTTATGCTGGGTGCCTGTGCCGCTGGCGTTTGCAGGGTATTTATTTTATAAAGATCGTTCGCTCTTCCTTCGTTTCGCGTTGACCTTCCTGCTTGTTAACCTCATTGGATTCATATTTTATTATCTCTATCCCGCTGCCCCGCCCTGGTACGTGCAGCAGTATGGTTTTGATTTTATTGCTGGTACTCCCGGCAATACAGCAGGACTTTCCCGCTTTGATCAGTTCTTTGGTATCCAACTCTTTCATTCCATCTATGCCAAAAGTTCTAATGTTTTTGCTGCTATGCCTTCCCTGCATTCTTCCTATCCGTTGATTGTATTTTATTATGGATGGAAAGCAAAACTGAAGGCCGTTAATATTTTGTTCGGAATAGTTGCAATCGGAATATGGTTTGCCGCCATTTATACCAGTCACCATTATGTACTGGATGTACTGGCAGGAATTACCTGTGCCATCAGTGGAATTACTTTATTCAACTGGTTAAGCAAAAATAATTCTGCTTTTAGAAAATTTCTGAATCAGTACGAACAAGCTATCTCCTGATTCTCTTTTGGAAGGGAAAAATAAAAAGTAGCACCTTCATTTAGTTTTGCTTCTGCCCATATCTTTCCATCGTGCTTTTCGATGATGCGCTGAACCAGGGAAAGACCAATACCGATCCCTTCAAACTCATTCGACGAATGCAGGCGCTGGAAAACGCCAAACAGTTTATCGGCATATAGCATATTGAAACCTGCGCCATTGTCTTTGACCCAATAAACACCTGCTTCACCTTTATCCTGAAAGCCGATCTCAATTACTGCTTTTTCTTTTTTGCCTGTATACTTCACTGCATTGGATATCAGGTTGGCCCACACTTGACCTATCAGTACCGGATCTGCCCGGCTATCATTTAATGATCCGATGTGAAATTCAATAAGGCGATCATCGCCCTGATCTTTAAAGCCTTCACAAATCTCTTCTACCATCACCTGCATGCACACATCACTTTTGGCCAGTTGTTGTTTTCCCATTTTAGAAAAAGTCAGCAACCCGTCAATCATTTTATTCATGCGGCCCACATTGGTTACAATACGATTTGTAGTATCTCTATCCACTGCCTCCAGCTTCTGTTCTAAATTCCCAAATAATATCTGGATGTAGCTTCCTATGGCGCGGAGCGGAGCTTTTAAATCATGTGATATAGAATGAGAGAATGCTTCCAGCGAATTATTGGCTTCTTCCAGGTCGGCAGTACGGTCTTTCACACGTTGTTCAAGTTCTGCATATACCGTTACATTTTCCATTGTCACAGCAGTGATGTCGGCAAGGGATTGCAACAGCTTGATTTCTTCTTCACTGGGTGAATGAGGCGTGGCCCAGTAGTTTCCGATAGCACCAATAGGCTCGATGGTGCGGATAGGAACCATGGCAAGGCTTTTAACAAAAGTAGGACGATAGGCATCATGCGGAATCCGGTCATCGAGGTAGATATCGTCAATAGCCACTGCTTTTTTATTTAACATCGTCCACCCACTGATGCAGGTATGTATGGGAAAGCGGCTGCCTTTCCATAGCGGACTGATGGCATCTTCATCGGCATAGTAACATTTGTCTTTATCGCGCAAAACAAAGGTGGCACCATCCGCACCTGTCAGCTCACGTGCGGCTTTTCGCACAATTCGCATGACGGTTTCAAGGTCGCGTGCCAGCGATAACTCCTGAACGGTGATCACGAAGTAATCCATATCCTTTCGTGATGAGGTAGCCGGAACGTTAATCATAATCCATTTTTGTTATGCAATCCCGAATGGTTTACTAAAACTATGTTATAGCAATGAGGCTGATTCGATCAACTTTGTATAAGATGAAGTTCTAAAATAAATTACGCAAAAAAATCCCTGAATTCAGGGATTTTTTCATTGAATAAAAATGAGTTGTTTTGCAGATTATTCAGGTAATCGCACAATCGATAATGATGACGATTATCTGCTTTATTCGTTATCACATCTTTTCAGCCACTTCCTTCCCGCTTGTCAACGCCGCCTCTACCGTGCCCATTGCAGTACCTTCATAAAACGCTTCGCCTGCAAAATAAATCGTATCATTCACAGGTTGGGAGATCTGTTTTCTTGCCGCAGGAGTTTCAACGGTAGTATAGGCATAAGCTCCATGCGCATAGGGATCGCTCACCCAATCAGCAATGTGATAATTCAGTATTTCTTTTTCAATATCCGACACCGGATAATTGAGAATCGTGCTCAGTGACCGCAGTGCTATCTGATAAAGTGACTCCTTGTCCGTTGTTATCTTCAATGAAGAAGGTCCACCCAGCCATCCGGTGAGCAAAGGAGTTTTATCAGGCAATTGTGTCCACCAGGTAGGAACTTGCGCATCCGAAAACAGAAATGCCATTTCCTTCAAAGGTGTGTTCACTTTATTTTCCCAAAAAGCAGTTCTGAATTCAAACAAAAACTTGATCACCCCACCAAAGCCCATCTTTGCAAAAGCCTGGTCATGTTCAGGTAACGAAGGCGTAAATCGTAACGCTCCTTTTTGTAATACTCCAAGAGGAACGGTCACAATCACTTTATCTCCTGCTATTATTTTACCGTCATGAGTCACCACGTTTACTTTTCCTGCCGACCATTGTATCTCTTTCACCGGGGCAGATAGCAGTATGGAAGTACCTGCGGCTTTTAATTTATCTTCCAGGAAACTGATGAGCCGGATATAGCCACCGGTGATATGATATTGCAGTTCATCATCACCTTCCTCCCACTCTTCTTTCAGTGCCATCGCACTTACACGATCCATGTCCGCAATGTCATACCCTTCCACATATCCTTTTACCCGGTCATAAAGATCCTTGTACCGCTCTTTATCGAAGTGTTGCTCCAGGAAGGAAGTCATGTCGGTATCCGTTTTGAGATCCTTCAATGCATGATCAAGTTTACTCCAGTCTTCTTCCAGCGGATTACCGGTTTGCCATTCACCTTTCCACCTCTGGTAGCGATTCCCTTTCAAAACGGTAATCACACTTTTCGATTCTTCGATAAGCGAAAGTGTGAGTGGAAGATCGCCATGAATGAATTCGGCACCTGCTTCCATAGGCAATGAGAACCCCGTATTCAACGTATGAATTCTTCCTCCTATGTGATCACGCGCTTCGATCAACGTTACCGTATGATTTTTTTCGATAAGCGTACAGGCGGCCATTAGTCCGGAAGCACCTGCACCGATGATAAGTACGTGAGACATAAATTATTGGATTAGATTCAGAGATAACTCCTCATCGTTGAATGTAAAACGATGTGCCAACTGGCCCCGCTTCACTTCATTC
>NNBV01002890.1_pt1 | contig 13193 bp, 9 predicted proteins | sample 1173771 | NCBI WGS metagenome assembly NNBV01 (sample SAMN07173938, study PRJNA388173) | plant metagenome | isolation source: symbiotic tissue sample KVS11 | place: Norway: Troms, Kvaloya island
CGGTAGTGAAAGGTGTTACTATTCAACACTTTATTATTATTCATAAAATTGAAAAAGTAAAGGAGTTGATCCTGTATGATCAATTAAACCTGTCCGAGATTTCATATAAACTTCATTACAGCAGTGTGGCTCACTTGTCCAATCAATTCAAGAAAGTAACAGGACTTTCGCCCTCCTTCTTTAAAAAACTGAGTGAAAAACGCACTATGAATCTGGAAGATTTTTAATGCAGGTCAGCTAAGTTAACAATGCATGAATGGCGTAATGAAACTCTATTCATCTTTAACGTTGTTCCTCTTTTGAGTTGACTTTGGGGAATTCTGAAATTCATTTTGCAAAGGAAAAGGTTAGTTATTCTCACAAAAGGCTTCTGAATTCAGAATCTCTTCAGAATTATTCCGTTTGTTTGGATTGTAAGCAATGAGACAATCCAGCGCCATAGCACTTTTACTATTCTATCTTTTGGTCAACACCGAATTGCAGGAGATGGTGCGTATCCCAGTTTTGTTTCAGCACTATGCAGAGCATAAGCAACTTAACAAAGAAGTTAGCTTTGCTGGCTTCATTGTACTGCACTATTTCAGTGGAGAGGTGAAGGACGGTGATGCTCAGCGTGATCAGCAACTTCCTTTCAAAGGAGCTCATTGTGAAGAAGTGACTACTTCAATAGCGATACCGGCTGAATCATTCAAAGATCCTCTACCTGAAGTTTCATTTGCAATGATTAAGACAGCGGGATATGTGTCCTTGTTTAATTCTTCTTTGTTTCAGTTTACCATCTGGCAACCGCCAAGAGCTTAATCAGGCTTTTGTTTTCATTATGAGTACCTGTTGGCTATTGTAACATCAACAGTCAGCGAGTCGCAATTCTAATAAACTTTAAAATGATTAAGCTTCATGCTCTATTCCATTATTCAATTTTCTATACGCAATAAGCTCATCGTTGGCTTGTTTGTTGCCGCACTCATTGGATGGGGAGGTTACGAGGTCACTCAACTTCCCATTGATGCAGTGCCCGATATCACTAATAACCAGGTGCAGGTTTTAACCATTGCGCCTTCACAGTCTGCACTGGATATTGAACGGTTGGTTACTTTCCCTGTAGAGCAAACCATGGCCACCATTCCCGGCATTGAAGAGATTCGTTCCTTCTCCCGTTTTGGATTGTCGGTAGTGACCATTGTTTTCACTGATGCTACCGATGCCTATTGGGCACGCCAGCAAGTAAGTGAACGGCTTGGCGAGGCCAGGAAACAAATTCCTCCCGGAGTTGGCACTCCTGAACTTGCACCCATGACAACGGGTCTTGGAGAAATTTATCAATACATCATAAAAACAAAACCAGGTTATGAAAATAACTATACGGTAATGGAGTTGCGTACCATTCAGGATTGGATTGTACGCAGACAATTGTTAGGTACCAAAGGTGTTGCTGATGTAAGCAGTTTTGGTGGTTATCTGAAACAATTCGAGATCGCCCTGTCACCTGAAAAATTAAGAAGCCTTAACCTGTCGATCAGTGAAGTATTTGCTGCACTGGAGAATAATAATCAGAATACAGGTGGTGCCTATATTGAAAAGAATACCAGTGCCTATTTCATTCGCAGCGAAGGTCTGATCAAGTCCATTGATGACATCGGTAATATCATCGTGCGCAGCTCGGATGCAGGTATGCCGCTATTGATGCGCGATGTGTCTACCATAAAGTTAGGCAATGCCATACGCTTCGGTGCCATGACACAAAATGGAAAAAGTGAAACGGTAGGTGCTGTGGTGATGATGCTGAAAGGAGCTAACTCTTCGCAGGTAATCGCCAATGTAAAAGAACGTATTGCCATCATCGACAAAACATTGCCGGAAGGCATAACCATAGAGCCCTTCCTTGATCGTACAAAACTGGTTAACAATGCCATTGATACCGTGACACGAAACCTGGCCGAAGGCGCGTTAATTGTCATCTTCGTATTGGTTCTATTGCTTGGAAATATAAGAGCAGGATTGGTGGTCGCTTCGGTGATACCATTAGCGATGCTCTTTGCCATCATCATGATGAACCTGTTCGGTGTATCGGGAAACCTGATGAGTCTGGGAGCTATTGATTTTGGATTGATCATAGATGGAGCGGTGATTATCGTTGAAGCCACCCTGCATCACATTGCTACCTCAGGCATCACTACACGGCTCACACAAGATCAGATGGATGATGAGGTAGGAACGTCCGCAAATAAAATGATGCATGCTGCTGCCTTCGGGCAAATTATTATCCTTATCGTTTACCTTCCTATTCTTTCACTGGTAGGTATTGAAGGGAAAATGTTCAAGCCCATGGCACAGACGGTCATCTTTGCCATTATCGGTGCATTCATTTTGTCCCTTACTTATGTTCCGCTGGCTTCGTCCTTATTCTTAAGTAAGTTACCAATACATAAAAAGAATTTCTCTGATAAGATCATTGAACGAATTCATAAGATCTATGAACCTGCATTAGCATGGGCATTGACTAAAAGAATGGTTGTCATTATTACCTCTGCTATCTTACTGGTAGCGAGCATCATTCTATTTGCTACCATGGGAGGGGAGTTTCTTCCGGAACTGGACGAAGGTGATTTCGCAGTAGATACACGGTTGATTACAGGAACCAACCTGACATCCACAGTTCAGGCTACGCTCAAGGGTGAAGAAGTTCTTTTAAAGAATTTTCCCGAGGTAGAAAAAGTAATTGCCAAGATTGGCTCTGCCGAAATACCTACAGACCCTATGCCCATTGAAGCTGCCGATATGATGGTGGTGATGAAAGATAAGTCGGAATGGGTAAGTGCCAAAACGAAGGATGAGATGATTGCGAAGATGCAAAAAGCATTGAGTGAAAATGTGCCGGGTGTGTGGTTCGGATTTCAGCATCCCATTCAAATGCGATTCAATGAGCTGATGACCGGTGCGCGTCAGGACGTGGTGATTAAAGTATATGGTGAAGACCTGGATCAGCTTACAAGCTATGCTGCTCAGATTGGTAAGCTGGCCAATGCAATAGATGGGACAGAGAGTCTTTTCATTGAGAACATGACTGGCCTGCCACAGATTATCATCCGACTGAAGCTTGATCAACTGGCACGGTTTAATTTAACCATTCGACAAGTGAATGAGGTGATCAATACTTCCATGGCAGGGCAAAGCGCGGGACTTTTGTTTGAAGGAGAGAAGCGTTTTGATATTGTAGTACGATTAGATAATCAAAATCGGAAATCGATTGAGGATATCCGTAATCTATACATTACTTGCACCAATGGAATGCAAGTACCACTGTCGCAGGTGGCAGATGTTGTATTGGAAGTAGGTCCGAACCAGATTCAAAGGGATGATGCCAAGCGCAGAATTGTAGTTGGTTTCAATACGCGTGGCCGCGATGTACAAAGCATTGTGCAGGAATTGCAGAAGAAGGTAGACACAGAAGTGAAATTTGCCCCAGGCTATTATGTTACCTACGGGGGTACATTCCAAAATCTGCAGGAAGCAAAGTCGCGCCTTGCTATTGCTGTGCCCGTGTCACTGGTGCTCATATTCATTCTATTGTTTTTTGCCTTTGGATCAGTGAAGCAAGGTCTTCTTATCTACACTGCCATACCATTGTCAGCCATTGGTGGAGTGTTTGCATTATGGCTTCGTGGTATGCCGTTCAGTATTTCAGCGGGTATCGGCTTCATCGCGCTTTTTGGAGTAGCGGTACTTAACGGCATTGTGCTTATTGCCGAATTCAATCAATTAAAGAAATCCGGTTTAACCGACTTAAAAGAGATCATCATGAAAGGAACCGCGACACGGTTGCGTCCTGTGATTATGACTGCTATGGTCGCTTCATTGGGTTTTTTACCGATGGCTTTATCACATGGCAGTGGTGCCGAAGTGCAGAAGCCTTTAGCTACTGTAGTGATTGGCGGATTGCTTACGGCTACTTTACTCACCCTTATCGTTCTTCCCGTGTTGTACATGGTTGTCGAAAACATTTCAGCACGAAAAATAAAACCTAAAACAATCGCTTTACTACTGACTTTCTTTATGGTAAGTGCAGGAAGTATTGCTCAGGCACAAACTATACAAGTGAGTGTTTTTAAAACTGAGAAACAATTTTTGGAAAATTCTCCTGCCGAAATCTTCGAAGTGAAGAATCATTCTGAAGCGTTGATAGTAGACCGTCATTCAAAACTCATCATCCGATCGACATCCGGAGTACATGAGTTTGAATATGGAGAGCTGTATGGCTATGCCAAAGGGAATGATTACTACAGAGCATTTGGAAAGAAGGGAGCAATCAATTTCTTCGGTTATTATAAAATTATTGATCAGGAAGGATTGATTGTTTATAGTAGAACAATACATCACGGCAAAGGCGGAGTTGGATTGAATTATTTTTTTAGTACCAGTATAACAGAACCTGTTCGTATGCTCACGTTGCATGAATTGAAAAAAGCGTATTCCAGCAATCCCTCTTTCATTAAAAATGTGAAACCTGTTTTTCGTGACTACTACATTGCTCTTACTTATAGAGACAGTACTGGCAGTGCATTGTTAAATAAATTGTACATCAAATCAATTGCGTCCTTATGAAATACACTTCGCTGGTTGTTTTTTTAGTTACGATCTCCGGTTCGTGTTTCGCGCAGGAAACAGTGATCACATTAGTTGATGCACTGAAACAAGCCATTGATAAGAATCCTTCGATCCAGGCCGCTACGTTGGAAACCTCAAGGCAGATGACATTGAAGAAGACTGCTTTTGATCTGCCAAAGACGGATGTTTCCCTGATGTATGGACAATATAACAGCATTCAAAAAGGGGACAACAATCTGACACTAACTCAAGGTATTCCTTTTCCAACATTGTTCGGAAAGCAAAGTGGTCTGAACAAGGCGATGATTACTTCCGCGGTGCTGAAGGAGAATATAAGTAAGAACGAATTGACGTTCCAGGTAAAACAGGTATTTAATCAGTTGTTGTATTTGAAACTGCGTCAACAATCCCTTGTGCAACAGGATAGTTTGCTGAGTGATTTATTGAGGATAGCAAATGTGCAATACAAAGCCGGAGAGAGTACATTACTGGCAAAGACTTCAGCAGAGACACAGCTCTTTGAGATTCAAAACCAGAAAGCAAGAAATGAAGCGGATATTGAGATTGCATTGAGTCACCTTCAGTTGTTATGTCAGTTACCATCCCTATCTGATGTGCAGGGAAGTTTAGAGAATTTCATTACTGTATCTGAAATCGATTCAACTACTATAAATCAGAATCCATCACTTGCTTACACCAGGCAACAGATTGAAGTAGCTAACTGGCAGCGAAAGGTAGAGGCAGCGAAGGCTTTGCCCGATTTACGTGTTGGTTATTTCAATCAGACGCTGATCGGCACTCAAAATATAAATGGCCAGGATCAATACTTCGGTTCCAATAAGCGCTTCCAGGGATTCCAGGTAGGTGTATCCCTTCCACTTTGGTTCGCTCCGCATACTGCGAGAATCAAAGCTGCTTCCATAGCCACGGAGGTAGTAAAGAAGCAGAATGAATCTTTTATACTCAACCTGACACAGCAATACAACCAGGCTTTGCAGGAATTAAACAAGAACAGGAATAGCTTAATTTATTACAGAAGCGCTGCGCTTAAAACGGCTGACTTACTCATTACCCAAAGTCGTCTGGCGTTCAAAAGCGGAGAGGTTGATCATACGGTGTTATTGCTTAACCTGAAACAAGCACTGGCTATTCGCGAAGGATACCTTATTGCCCTGCAACAATACAATCAAAGCGTTATCATTATCGATTATTTAAACGGCAAGATTTAACATGAAAAATATAGTATTATTCTCTTTAGGTTCTCTGCTCCTAATGGCATGTGGCAACAAAAAACAGGAACCAGCCTTGGTGACTGATTCATTAAGCGCAAACACGATCACGCTTACCGCATCACAGTATAAAGCTTCGGCCATTGCATTGGGTAAAATCGAAAGGAAGTCTGTTGCAAAGCGGATTACTGTCAATGGCAAACTGGATGTACCACCACAAAACCTCGTGATTATATCTGCACCCATGGGAGGGTTTGTTAAATCAACTGATCTTTTGCAAGGAATGAAAGTAAAGAAAGGAGATGTACTGGCTGTGCTTGAAAACCAGGACTACATACAACTGCAACAGGACTACCTCGATAATACGAGTAAACTGGATTTTCTTCAGGCGGAGTATAACCGTCAGCAAGAACTGGCAAAAGAAAATGTAAATGCACAGAAAGCATTGCAACAGTCGAAGTCACAATATGAAAGCATGAAAGCGATGGTGAGCGGACTGGAAGCAAAACTGGAGATGATTCATCTTTCTCCACAGTCCTTTAAGAATGGAAAGATAAAATCGACGATTCAATTACGTGCGCCTATTAATGGCTATATCACCGCAGTGAATGTGAGTATCGGCCAGTTTGTAACACCAACAGAGGTAATGTTTAAGATTGTAAATCTGGATCACATGCACGCTGAACTGCAGGTGTATGAAAAAGACATCAATAAAATAGCCGTTGGGCAAAAGGTTATATTTCAGTTGGCCAATGATACAGCCACATACAAAGCCTCCGTTCATCTGGTTGGAAAGGAAATCAGTCCTGAGCGCACGGTTCGTATCCATTGCCATTTGGAAAAAGACGATAAGACGTTACTTCCAGGCATGTTTGTTACGGCCACTATTGAAACAGCTTCAGAAGAAGCCGATGTTGTTCCCACTACTTCCATCTCCAACTTCGAAGGAAAGGATTATATCTTCGTATCTTCCGGAGATAACCAGTTCAAAGCCATTCGTGTGGATGCAGGTATCTCTTTTGGAGAATTTACCGAAGTGCACTTGCTAGACAAGATTGCGGCAGGAACACCTGTTGTAACCCACGGTGCTTTTCAACTCATGGGGTTATTGAAGAACAAACAAGAATAATATTTTCAGCTTACCAATTAACGTTAATATGTCTGCTACACCCGATCATGGTATAAAAGGATTGACCTCACAACAGGTATCAGCCGCACGTGCGCTCCATGGTCGCAATGAAGTGATTCGAGAAGAGAACAATTTTCTCACCACATTGAAAGGTCTTTTTAAAGATCCGATGCTTTTACTGTTGCTGGTAGCTTCCTTGTTATATTTTGTCAGTGGAGAAATTGGGAATGGTATTTTTATGATTTCTGCTATCTTCCTGGTCATCGGAATTTCATTGTACCAGGAGTCAAGGAGCAGGAACGCGTTGTCAGCGTTGAAGTCATTGACGCAACCCATGAGCAAAGTGATCCGTGATGGAGCCACTCTGGAAATCAAGAGGGAAGAAATTGTTGTAGGAGATTTCATGGTAGTCGAAGAGGGTTCATCCATTCCCGCAGATGGCATCATCGTACACTCCAATGATTTCTCTGTCAATGAATCCATACTTACAGGTGAGTCGATGCCCGTGAGTAAAAACAAAGAAGAGAATAATAATGAAGTGTTTCAGGGGACAACGGTAACCGGTGGCCTTGCCATCTGCGAAGTCAAAGCAATCGGAGCAACCACTTCCTTAGGCAAGATCGGAAAGAGTCTTGAATCTATTGAAGAAGAAGATACTCCGTTACAAAAGCAGATCGGAAATTTTGTAAAGAAGATGGCCTATGTGGGAGCAGTGGTCTTCTTCATTGTCTGGGGGATTTACTATTTCAGATCGCACGAGATACTTGGCAGCTTACTCAAGGCGCTTACATTGGCTATGAGCATTCTTCCTGAGGAGATACCGGTTGCCTTTACTACATTCATGGCGTTGGGTGCATGGCGCTTAATGAAGCTGGGCATTATTGTAAAGCATACCAAGACAGTGGAAACGCTTGGAAGTGCCACGGTGATCTGTACGGATAAAACAGGAACAATTACTGAGAACAGAATGAGCCTGGCGAAACTTTTTGTCCTGGCAGGGAACAAGATAGTAGAACCCGATAATGCTACACCTGAGGAAAAGCAACTGATCACCGTTGCCATGTGGGCCAGTGAGCCCATTCCATTTGATCCCATGGAGATTGCTCTGCATGATGCGTATGGAAAATCAACAGCTACCGATTCCCGAAAGGAATATCACATGATACATGAATATCCGCTGGGAGGAAGACCTCCCATGATGACGCATGTATTTGAGAATGCTACAGGTGAGCGAATAATAGCCGCCAAAGGAGCACCGGAGGCGATGATGCAGGTGGCCGACCTGTCTGAAGAGGAGAAGAAAAATATCTCATCAGCGATACAATCCTTAGCGGAAGAAGGATTTCGTGTGTTGGGTGTTGGTGTTTCAACTTTCACAGGAAATGATTTTCCAGTGAATCAGCAACAATTAAAATTCAAATTCATAGGGTTAGTTGCCTTTTATGATCCTCCTAAGAAAAATATTGCCAGTGTATTTGATTCATTTTATAAAGCGGGCATAGCCATTAAAATAATTACAGGAGATAATGCAGCGACCACTTCAACTATCGCCAGGCAGATTGGTTTCAAAGGAGCAGAGAAAACAATGAGTGGAGAGGAGCTTCTGACGCTAAGTGACGAACAGTTGAAAGAAAAAGTAATGGAGGTCAATATCTTTACGCGGATGTTTCCGGATGCGAAGCTGCGAATACTAAATGCATTGAAAGCCAACAACCAGATTGTAGCCATGACTGGTGACGGAGTAAATGATGGCCCGGCATTGAAGGCCGCACACATTGGTATAGCCATGGGAAAGAAGGGAACGGAAATAGCTAAGGAAGTTTCATCGCTTGTATTAAGTGACGATGACCTTGCTAAGATGGTAGATGCGGTGGCCATGGGACGAAGGATTTATGCTAACCTGAAGAAAGCCATTCAGTACATTATCTCAATTCATATTCCCATCATCCTCACTGTATTTATACCGCTGGTGTTAGGTTGGATTTACCCCAGCATCTTCACACCCGTGCATGTGATCTTTCTTGAGCTAATCATGGGACCAACCTGCTCCATTATTTATGAGAATGAGCCAATGGAAAAGAATACCATGCAGCAAAAACCAAGACCGGTCACCGACACCTTTTTTAGCATGAAGGAATTAAGTACGAGTATCTTGCAGGGATTGGTGATTACACTCGGCACGTTATTCATTTATCGGTATTCGGTTTACTATGAGTATAATGAAAATGTTACGCGGACGATGATATTCATCACACTTATCGCTGCCAATGTTTCACTCACTTTAGTGAACCGGTCATTCTACTATTCTATTTTTACTACACTGGGCTACAAAAATAATCTTGTGCTACTTATCACAACTATTACCATTGGCTTAACTGCATTGCTATTACTAATTCCTTCCTTCACTCACTTTTTTAAGTTTGACGTAATCAATGGATTTCAACTGATGCTTAGTGTTGGTGTTGGTTGTATCAGTGTGATCTGGTTTGAGTTGGTTAAAGTTTTTAAAAGGAGAAGAATTAGTAATGTGTAATAGAAATGCCAAGAATAGTTTGAATAATCAAATATGAAAATACTGATCGTAGAAGATGAACGTGAAATGGCTAAAAGCATTGTGCAATACCTGCGGCAGGAGAGTTACGTTTGTGAAGTCGCTTATACAGCAGCGGATGCGGAAGAAAAAATCATGATGCATGATTACGATTGCGTATTACTGGATATTACACTGCCTGACGGCAATGGTTTGAAAATAATGGAGAAGTTAAAGGGAGCAGGCAAACTAGATGGTGTCATTATTTTGTCTGCCAAAAATTCATTGGATGATAAAATAAAAGGATTAAACCTGGGTGCGGATGATTACATTCCAAAGCCATTCCATCTGGCTGAATTGGGTGCACGTGTATCATCGGTTATCCGCCGGAAACGATTTGGCGGAAACAACAAAATTACCTTGCATGAAATCACAATTGATCTACTTGGAAAGTCGGTTAGCGTAAATGGAAAGATGTTGGAGCTTACCAGGAAGGAATATGATCTGCTTTTGTTTTTAATAACGAACAAAGGTCGCGTAGTAATGAAAAATGCCATTGCTGAGCACCTTTCGGGTGATGATGCCGAAGTGTTCGACAACTTCGATTTCATTTATGCCCACATGAAGAATTTAAAAAAGAAATTGAGTGAAGCGCAATGCCCGGATTACATTAAAACCGTCTACGGCCTTGGTTATAAATTTGAAGTATGAAGCTGCTTAACCGGACAATAAAAAATTATCTGCTGTATTCGATTCTGTTGGTGCTGTCGTGCACACCATTATTTTATTTTTCAATAAGGTATTTGTTTGAACACGACATGGACGAAATTTTGATATCTCACAAGCAGGATTTTAACCAGTCAATGGCGTATATGAAATCAAGCAAGGATATTGATTTTTATCACCTGATGAATAAGGAATTTGTGCTGATGCCAACTGCTATTCTCCCGCTAAGGGATTCACTTTTTACACTGGACTTATATGATAGTGGAGCAGCAGCATTCATTCCGCATCGGGTCTTTAGTACAGGTGTTACGGTGAATGGACAGCACTATGAACTTCAGATCAGAGAGTCGATGGTGAATACGAGGTCACTGATTGGTGCCATCATGAGTATACAGGTGCTAATGCTTAGTCTTTTACTGGCAGGTCTGGTGTTGATTAACCGAAGGCTTTCTAAGACAATTTGGAATCCTTTTTATACGCTTCTTGAGCGGCTGAAGAAATACCAGATAGACCAGGACCAAACACTGGAACTTCCATCCTCATCTACCGCAGAGTTCAGAGACCTTGGGTTGGCAATACGACAGTTGATTGATAAAAATCACGATGTTTATTTAAGTCAGAAAGAATTTACGGAGAATGCTTCCCATGAATTGCAGACACCATTGGCGATTATCGGTGCTAAAATAGAGTTGCTGGCTCAAACCAAAGAACTTACCCATGAGCAGGCAGAGCTGGTTGGCAACTTACTTGATTCAATGGATCGTCTTTCCCGCCTGAATAAGAGCCTGCTATTGCTTACTAAAATAGAAAATCGGCAGTTTTTAGATGTCGAAGAAATCGATATCAATGAATTAATAAAAAAAATACTCCATGTCTATAAACGTCAGGAAGAAGAGAAGGGGTTAACTATAACATATCATCTTAATGAACCAGTCTTCATCACGGCCAATCCTATTCTACTTGAAGTCTTAATCAGTAATTTAATTTCCAATGCGATACGTTACACACCTCTATCAGGTGCAATTGGTATTACATGTGCATCTGACTTTATTTTGGTCAGCAATTCAGGGGCTCCATTGGAGTATCCTGAAAAAATATTTCAGCGGTTTCATCGCGAATCAAGAATAACGCTGGGCAGTGGTCTTGGTCTGTCTATAGTCAAAAAAGTGTGTGATGTCAGTGGGTATCAGATCAGGTACAGTTATACATCATCCATGCATCACTTTCGAATCGGATTTTGATATTAAGTTACTATTATCTTTTTGACGGACGAATGGAAAGTTAATAACCTGATGGCAGTTTTTCTGGAGATAACAGGAGCTTAAATGGTGTTTCTTTGTTTGATCCGCAATGAACTAACATCCTGCTCTTTTAGGTATCCGGTTATTATACTCAGATTCAGGATGTCTTCAGAATTGTTTTCCTTATTGCTTATCGATAATTCGTTTGAATAGTAAATGCTGAATAGTGTTAACCTTGTTGTTATGAAGAAACAATCGTTTGTAATTACTGTCTACCTGCTTCTGCTTCTTAGTGGAATCGGTCTTCTCAATTGCACGCATGATCCATTGACTCCTTTAGAAGATGCTCCCCTAATAAGTTTTAAAGATGATGTGCAGCCGCTGGTTGTTTCAAACTGCACGCAATCCGGATGCCACGGAAAAAATGGTGGAGAATTTCCATTGACTACATATGAAGAGGTGATAGGAAAGATTAGTGCAGGAAACCCTCACAGCAGTAAATTTTACAAAGTGATTACTGCGAATGCAATTGGTGCTATGCCGCCCAAGCCCAATCCTCACCTGACCGACACAGAGATCAAAACGATTTATCTGTGGATTGCTCAAGGCGCTAATAATAACTAATACGATGAAGAAAATATATTTTGTTGGCCTGTTGATGTCACTACTTGGTTTGATGTTTTCTTGCTACAACGATAACTTATCTGAACTCACGCCTTCTTCAGGTGTAAGTGGTGGTTCGTGTGACACTACGGGAGTGATCACATATGCAACTCATATAGCGCCTATATTAAGGTCAAACTGTGGAACGGCCAATTCATGTCATGGACGCAATAACACCAGTGGCTATGATTTATCCACCTATGCAGGAGTTAATTCGGCAACTGCCAGTGGGAAACTGATCAGCTCCATCACCTGGACAGGCAATGCTATTCGGATGCCGGAGAACGGTTCCAAAATGAATTCCTGCAACATTGTTAAAATTCAGAAATGGATTGACACAGGGGCGTTGAATAACTAGTTCAGATAAACATTAAACTACTTCAGATGAAATATTTAATCTGCCTGACATTGTTTTTTCCCTTCCTCGCACAGGCACAGGATGATATGGCTTTGTTAGAGGAAACGGACAGCGCTAAAGAATATGTGACTGCAACCTTTAAAGGTACCCGCATTATTAATTTTCAAAGTGTAGAAGTGCCTGGTAAAGGTGTATTGGAGTTTATGATTCAACACCGGTTTGGCGATATCAACGGAGGTGCTAACTCTTTTTTTGGTCTTGATAACGGAGCCACGATTCGCTTTGGTCTTGGGTACAGTATTAATGGCCGGCTTGAGGTGGGTATCGGACGTACCAGTTATGAGAAACTGGTAGACGGATATGTAAAGTACAGATTGATCAGGCAAATGGAAGGAGCGGGATCACCCATCAGTATTACCTTAATGGGTGCTACCTATTGTACGAGTGTGAAAGATCCGGACGCGGCGCTAAATGGATATAATAAATATCACTACTTCGCAGATCGGCTGAGCTATTCTTTTCAGACCATTGTTGCTCGTAAGTTTTCGGATGTATTGTCTCTACAAATCAATCCCATTTTCATTCATTACAACCTGGTTGAAAATATCAGTGATAAAAATAATGCACTGGCGGTTGGCTTTGCGGGTCGTTATAAATTCAGTAAGCGAATGGCCGTTACGCTGGAGTATGGATTAAAGTACAATTCGTACAC
>NNBV01000201.1_pt1 | contig 13188 bp, 10 predicted proteins | sample 1173771 | NCBI WGS metagenome assembly NNBV01 (sample SAMN07173938, study PRJNA388173) | plant metagenome | isolation source: symbiotic tissue sample KVS11 | place: Norway: Troms, Kvaloya island
TAAATTAAAAAAAGGTAATTTAGTAATTAGAAAAAAATAACTATGTATAAATTGAGAAAAGTAGCTCAATAAAGTAAAATTTATATCAACTAAAGTCTGAGCATTAAGACTGCCAATTTAACATTTTGATCTAGCATTTATAAATATTTTTGCAAAGCAGAGAAAGTTCTGTAACTAGAAATCACACCTCAAACCGTGCATTTGAGTCAAGTAAGTGCAGTGTAACTTCCAAGTACTGAATCCTTCAATACACAGAGACACTTTTTGGTGATGCTAAAGTTAACTTAACAAATATGCCAAATTTGAGGTTTAAATATTAAGTTATCAGCTTCAATCGGGAGCAACAACTTTGTTATCGTTATGGTGGTTGATCGACCAACGGTGATCAATAGTTACAGAGGAAAACTCGCAAATTTCTTCTAATCGTTTTTGCTGTACAGCAGCTTTACGGAGAGTAATAATTAGCTGATTTACTTGATGCCGTAAATCTGGATTATCATTTACTGCTAACATGGTTTGTCTTTCTAAGAGTTGAAGTATAAGTTCGTAGTGAATAGGCGAAGGTAGAGGAATTTGCTCCATGAAGTTAAATTTTGATTTCATATTTGGAATTTTTTATTAGTCAAAGTTTGTTTCTTGTAAATAAATTGTTACATAAGAAATAACTAGTTGCTTATGGCTTTAATTTGATTAGCAATGAAGATTTGGCAAAGATATTGATGATATTTGACAGCAATGTGCTGCGTGTCTACGCATAGTGTGCCCAATTGTCCAACTCTTTTGTGCAGTTACCCTGCGCCCTCTAGCGCAGGGGAGGTATAACTTTTCAGAAATTCCTCGGTAATATATGGGCGATCGCAGCGCCGGGATCTGGTTGTTTTACCAAAGATTCCCCAATGAGTACAGCCGATGCGCCTGCTGTAAGCACTAAACTCAAATCATCTGGGTTGTGTAGTCCTGACTCGCTGACAACAAGGATGTTTTTCTCCTGCAATTGGCTACCCCTTGTAGCTAAAAGTTGGCAAGTAGTTTGCAGGTCAACAGAGAAATCTTCCAAATTGCGATTATTGATTCCTACCAAGGAGACCCCATCTAAGGCTAACACACGGTCAAGTTCTGCCAAACTATGGACTTCAATCAAGGCTGCCATTTTCAGGTTTTTAGCAATTTTGAGGAAGTATTGCAAATCTTGATCGCCCAGAATAGCTGCAATCAGCAAAATAGCATCTGCACCGTGAATCCGTGCCAAGTACATCTGGTAAGGATAAATGATAAATTCTTTGCACAGTAGGGGTAAATCTACAGCAGCCCGAACCTTAGCTAAGTTGTCAAAACTGCCTTGAAAGAACTTGACATCAGTCAGCACAGAAAGACAACTGGCACCACCTTGCTGATAAGATTGGGCGATCGCGACTGGGTCAAAATCTTCTCGGAAAACGCCTTTGCTTGGTGAAGCTTTTTTGACTTCGGCAATCAATGCTGGCTTTGTTTTACCTTGACGCAAAGCCGCGACAAAATCACGGGTTGGCGGCGCAGTGAGTACCTGTTTCAGCAATTGTTGCAAAGGAACTTTTTCCCGCATTTGGTCATATTCTACTTCTTTCTGCCAGACAATTTCCTCCAAGATGTTGTTTGGGGCTGCATCAGGCACGACAACCTGATAACGCAATATCGATACATCAATAGCTGGGTTAGGTGAACGGCGACGGATTTGCATAATTGGTCATTTGTCATTGGTCATTGGTCATTGGTCATTGGTCATTGGTCATTGGTCATTTGTCAACAATCATTTGTCCTTGTTTATTAGCAAAGGACAAATGACAGAGGACAAATGACTAAAATGACTGAGGACAAATGACTAAATGGCTCGTTTATAAGCTTCGTCCAGGACTTCTGAGAGTGTCGGATGGGCGTGAACTAGATGTGCGAGACTTTGGACAGATTGACGGTTTGCGATCGCAGCTGACGCTTCATGAATTAAGTCTGAGGCGTGCAGTCCAAAAATGTGGACGCCTAAGACTTCTCCGGTGTCTTTGCGATATATCACCTTGGCAATACCGTCGGCTTCATTTTCTGCCAACGCTTTGGAATTTCCTTTGAAGTAACTCCGACTTGTGGCAATTTCAAACCCTTCGGTTTGTCCCAATTCCTTAGCTGCTGTTTCCGTTAAGCCCACATAGCTGACTTCTGGGTGAGTAAACGCGGCTGCGGGGATGCTGCGATAGTCTACTATTCTTTCCCTGCCAACTATATTTTCTACCGCGATGATGCCTTGAGCAGAAGCCGCATGGGCTAACATCATCTTCCCATTGGCGTCGCCAATTGCCCACAAATGCGGCACGACTTCACCTGCTGATAACACTGCCATGCGATCGTCAACTGGGATAAAATTCCGCCGATCAACTTCTACACCCACAGACTCTAAACCAAGATTTTTGGTCGCGGGGATGCGTCCTGTAGCCACCAAGCAAGCATCTACTTCGATGACATCTACATCTTCTTTGGTTTTGAAATCTGCTAACTCAATCACCACAGGTGAACCGGGAGTGACTTTTTTGGCGTATATCCCAACTTTTGTTTCAATATCGCGGGGAGTAATCAGCACTCGTTCGGCAAGTTTGGCAATATCGCGGTCAAATCCTGGCATTAACTGATCTAGGGCTTCAATCATGGTGATTTCACAACCCAAAGCTGAGTAAATATCAGAAAATTCTAAGCCGATGTAACCACTGCCAATAATCGCCACCCAGTCTGGTAGGGACTCTAATTTGACTCCTTGATCGCTGGTAAAGACGGTTTTGCCGTCTACTTCAATCCCTGGAGGCACAAAAGGAATTGAACCAGGGGAAAGAATAATGTCTTTGGCCGTGATGGTTTTTTCACCACCGTCTCCAGTGATAGAGACTTTTTGCGCCCCAGCGATTTTTCCCCAACCCCTGATGATATCGACTCCTAGACGTTTGAGGCTGTTGGTTAAGTCGCCTTGAATTTTCGAGACGAGATTGTTAGCATGATTGGCGATCGCTTGGCGATCGAATTCCACGCTACCAATTTGAATTCCCAGCGATTTGAGGTGGTGGGCATTGCGTAACTCCCGCACACGTCCAGATGCTGCCAGTAGCGCTTTAGAAGGAATACAGCCCCGATTAACACAGGTTCCTCCCATATCAGCAGCTTCAATAATCGCTGTTTTCAGACCACAACCCACGGCGTGTAAGGCTGCGCCATGTCCGCCTACACCAGCGCCGATAATGACTAAATCGTAATCAAATCCTTGACTCACGTTAGGTTCCCCGTGTGCTTCGCCTATTTATTCTCAACTTGACCGACAATCAGCGCAACCCCTTTAATAGTTATCAGTTATCAGTTGTCAGTTTCGTTGCTGGGTTTAAGCCCCCAGCACCAACTTATCAGTGAAGACTGGTAACTGATTTAAATTCCCTACCATCCGCCTAATAACTATTTTCTGATTTAACGTTCGGGTGTTGCTAACTTCAATTATGATTCACTCACTTCTGGCGAAAAGATGGATGTTTTGAATAATTATAGTCAAATCTAGATATCTATTTTTTTTTATACTCGAAAAAGAGTAGGAGGAAAATTCCTCTCCTCTGCACCCTTCTCCCTGCCCCTCTGCCTCTTCTGCCCCATGCCCAAAACTTTGAATTTCTTTACAGCACGTTAGGCTAACACCTAAGCTGGATTTAGGATTTATCCAAAGGATTTACGCAGGCGATCGCTCGATGTCTATTCCCCAAATTAGTGAATTTACTATCCGCCGTTATGCCAACGCCAAATCTTTCCAGCGAGGCGAGGCATACTATGAAGCTGGTGCTGTCAATGCTATAACCCAACGTGGTAATCTGCTTCAGGCAGATGTTGTAGGTACTCAAGCTAGACCTTATCATGTCAACCTGAGTTTTGATAGTAGCGGGTTAACCTCAGTAAACTGCACCTGTGCCTACGACCTTGATGGGTGGTGCAAACACATTGTAGCAACCATGCTCGTCTGTGCGCGAAACTCAGAAAATATTGAGCAGCGTCCTACCCTAGAACAACTACTTGATCGCCTGGATTATGTCCAAACTCAAAGACTGTTGCAAGAGTTGGTAGCACAATACCCACCACTAATTGAGGCGATTGACCGTCATGTAAGTTGGATGACGAATCCTGCTGATAAGCAAACAACGATAAGACCCGTGCGCCGCACTACTATTAACCCATCTCCCTATCGGGGGCAAGTCCGGCAAATTCTTCGGGATGCTGTGCGCTACTTTGAGGAGGGGTGTGAAGAAGACCCAATTGCCGAAGAATTGCTGAGTGTGGTGCAAACTACGGTAGATTTTAGCGAACGGGGAGAGGGTGAAAATGCGATCGCTATTTTGGAAGCAATTACCTCTACCTGTGTAGAAAATTGGGACAATGTTGCAGAATACGGTGCTGAAAATGATGAACTTGTTGGCGAATTAAATAATGCTTGGTGTGAAGCGATTCTCAGCACTGAACTCACCCCAGAAGAAAAAGTTGATATTCAAATAAATTTAGAAGCCTGGCAAGATGAGTGGAATGCTGATTTTGGCCTAGTTATGGAAGCTTTGCGCCAAGGTTGGGATTATCCACCATTGCTAGAAGTTCTCCAAGGTAATATTTCTGAAAGAGGAGCTTGGGAAGAAGATGTGCCAGATTATGCAGACGATTTGGCATTGATTCGCCTGAAAATTCTCGAACGTCAAGAACGTTATCAAGAATACCTGTATTTGGCAGAAGCGGAAGGTCAAACCCAGCAATATCTGACAATGCTAGGGCGTTTAGGCAGGGTGGAAGAGGCAATTGATGCTGCTCAAACCCAGATGAACTCAATGGAAGAGGCTTTTGCCTTAGCAAAAACACTGAGCGTTCAGGGAGCATTACAGCAAGCACTAGATATAGCCCAGAGTGGATTAAATTTACCAGGTAATTGTCAGTACGAGTTGGGAATTTGGACAAGTGATTTGGCTGTGGAGTTGGGTAATAATGAAGCTGCTTTATTAGCAATTAAGGCGGCTTTTCAAGTCAAACCTTTCTTTGTTGACTACCAAAAGATGGCAGAATTGGCTGGGGAAAACTGGGAAAGTGTCAAAACAGACCTGCTGAGAATTATCCGTACTCATAGCAGTTGGGGAACAGAATCAGCCAAGGTGGATATATTCTTGCATGAAGGACTAATTGATGATGCAATTGCGATCGCTAGTGAACTCAGTTCTTATTATTCCGAGTTAATTCACCGAGTCATGGATGCTGCTATCCCTCATAATCCTGGTTGGGTGATTGCTAATGCTCGTCGCCGCGCCGAAAAGATTATGGATGCAGGTAAAGCAGAATACTACTACTATGCGGTTGAATGGTTGAAAAAGGCACGCAATGCTTACTTGGAATCTGGGAAAAAAGCTGACTGGTTAAGCTATCGCCAAAACTTGATGCAAGCCCATGCTCGTAAACGTAAATTGATGGAAATGTTTAAGCAAAGGGATATGGAGTAAGGATTACAAGTAGTCGGACAGAATTAATTACGCAATGACTGTAAATATTTTTGTCCATTTACTTATACCAATTCAATTAATGATTGCAACACATCCATCTGTAGAGACGCGATGAATCGCGTCTCTACAGATGGATGTGTTGCATTCTTTTTTCAAATTGGTATGACTCCTGAATTCTGACTTCTGACTTCTTCTTCAACAGTTGTTTTTCCAATGCCCCTACCCAATGCCTAAATATCAATGATTGTTGGCACTTGCTGCAATTTTGTCTGATAAACCTTAACTAATCGCTCGATACCTTTGAAACGATAATCTCCCATTTCTTGAAAGTCTGAAGGTTGTGCAAGCATTTTATGGGTGGCTTCACTAATCACGCATTCACTAGGCGGACAAACTGCCTCCATGCGAGCGGCAAGATTAATTGTCGCGCCTAATGCCGTATAATCTACCCTTTGGGAACTACCGACATCTCCAACGACAGCTTTACCACTATTAATCGCAATGCGTAATTGTAGCGGTTCGTGCCAAAAACCGTTGGCATTAAGATGTTCGAGACGATTGAGCATTCCTTTGGCAGCAGCAACGGCGCGATCGGCGTGATCTAGCTGCGGTTCTGGAGCGCCAAAAAATGCCATGATACAATCGCCAATATATTTATCTAAAGTGCCGCCGCAAGTAAACACTTCTTTTAGCATTTCTTCAAATAAATTATTTAATAGTTGAGCGATCGCAGTTGGTGTTAACCTTTCAGAAATTGCTGTAAAACCAACCAAATCCGCAAACAAAATACTGATTTCGCTCTCGGCGGGAGCTAAACGACCACCCGGTAATCCGCCTACAGAGATCAACTGCTGTACAACTGCTGGAGAATGATAGCGTTCTAGTCGGTGACGAATCATCTCTTCCGTTTTGAGTTTCTCTACCAATAGCCAACGCTGCACGCTAGAAGCGACAAGATTTGCTAAAGCCGAAAAAAAGCTGAGTTCTTCCTCGCCTTCATTTGCCCAATGGTAAGAAGAAAAATTGGCATCGGCATACAGTACGCCCACAACTTTATTTTCATCCCATAAAGGCACTGCCATCGCGCTGCGAATGCCTTTGACCAAAATACTGTGTTCACTAGCAAACCGTTCATCCTGATGAGTATCACCAGTTTGAATAACAACTTTTTCGTCAAATACCTTTTGACAGATACTACGACTAATCCAACTACCGTCGGAAGGGAGATGTTTGTGTTGAGAAATATTTCTAGTGGCAGCATTCACTAATTCCAACTGGCCGCAACCATTGACATCAATTAGTAAGGCCAAGCGATCAATACTATCAAGGTAACGAAAAACTACTTGCTGCACCTGAGAAAAAATCTCTTCTATTGACGCCGCCGCACAGAGATTTTTAGCTATATCCACTAAGTCTTTGAGACGGGCAATGGTTTTATCTTTATTATTGATGTTGCCATCTTTGCTATCAGCTGCAATCCATTGCTGTTGTAATTGTTCGACATTGTGAAGAATTGTTCTTTGCTCGTTATTTTCCGAAGTTCCGAAATACTCAGGTGTCGGTTGGGAGACAGGACTTGTGAGCATTACAACCAAGCTAATATTGCCCAGCCAAACGATATCGCCGTGATGTAACTCTTGGGGATAGTTAATCAGATATTTATTGACTTGCGTCCCATTTTTGCTGCCTAGATCCTCAATAGTCCACACACCCTCAGCTGTTTTCACCAGGCGAGCATGGTTGCGGGATACTCCAGCAAAAGGTAAGTACAAGTTACATTCCGGCAAACGACCAATTGTAAATACATTTTGGTCAACTGCGATCGTTGTCTCGGTATTTTCCTCTTGTAGGCGTAGCGTGAGTTCAGTCATGAGTGTGATAGATCCATCGAAGCTAGAGGTGCAAGCAACTCTTAGGTAAGTTATACCCTACAGGTTAACCTTCACCTTTTCTTTATGGCACTGTTAATTGCATTCCGACAACTGTATGTGACGGATATTACATTGAATGAGGCAATTTTTCTAGAGATTCAGTTCAAAGGAGGTTTGAATCCCGACTAATTTGCTAATGTAAGAGCGCCATTCTTAATCAGCTTTTTAGCGATCGCAAGTGGCGATCGCCTTACTCAAATTCTACTCAAAGTTAATCTGAGGGGTGTAGTATGGAGATCCAGCATCAACTCGTGATTTTTTATGTCTGCTACGCCTCTTGTATCTCAGGTTGACTTCCCCAACCCAGAAAGATCAGAATTAATCCCTCCCCTTTTAGGTGCAAGTCTTGGAGAGTTAACTGCTTGGGTGCAGCAACAGGGACAACCTGCTTACAGAGGAAAGCAGCTGCATGAATGGATTTATGACAAGGGAGTGCGATCGCTAGCTGATATTTCTGTCTTCTCCAAACAATGGCGGAAAGAAGTAGCAGAAATCCCCATTGGGCGTTCAATCTTACATTACCGCTCTGAGGCTCCCGATGGTACAGTCAAATATCTTTTGCAATTAACAGACGGGCAAATTATTGAAACTGTTGGCATCCCCACCTTCGCGGAAAGGGGAGAAGGCCCAAAAGCCCGTCTAACAGTTTGCGTCTCTACTCAGGTAGGTTGCCCAATGGCGTGTGATTTCTGCGCTACTGGTAAAGGAGGTTACAAACGTAACCTAGCGCGACACGAAATTGTCGATCAGGTGTTGACTGTACAAGAAGATTTTCAGGAACGGGTTAGCAATGTAGTGTTTATGGGACTGGGTGAACCGTTGTTGAATACTGAAAATGTCCTAGCAGCCTTGAAATCTCTGAATCAAGATGTGGGTATCGGACAGCGATCGCTTACAGTTTCTACAGTTGGGATTCGCGATCGCATCCGTCAGTTCGCACAAAACAATTTGCAAATCACTCTGGCTGTGAGTCTCCACGCACCCAATCAAGCACTACGGGAAAAACTCATCCCCAGCGCCCGCGCCTATCCTCTCGAAGATTTACTGGCTGAATGTCGGGAATATGTAGAAATCACTGGACGCCGCGTTACCTTTGAATATGTTCTCCTTGCTGGTGTCAACGATTTACCAGAACACGCATTGGAACTTTCAAAATGTCTACGAGGATTTCAAAGTCATGTGAATTTGATTCCCTACAACCCCATCCAGGAAGTAGACTACAAACGCCCCAACCGCGATCGCATTCAAGCATTTGTCAACATCCTTAAGCAACAAAATACTGCTGTGAGTGTGCGTTATTCCCGTGGCTTAGAAGCCGATGCTGCTTGCGGACAATTGAGAGCAAGTAAAAATTAAACAAGCCCAGAAGGTTAGCAATTGCTCCAAAAAGACCTCAGTAGAAATTGTTATATTAAGGTTAAGCGATCGCTCAACCCAACCCATAACAATTGATGAAATAATAGTATGTTGAATCGCTCATTGATGCTTAAATCATGGCTACTGGTGATTGTTCTTGCAAACGCTTTGCCGATGAATTCTCCTGCTTATGGACAAATAATTCCGACAAATCCTCAGCAACCTGAGTCCTTTCAAGAAAGAATGAGACAACAACAACAGGAGCGAACTCAGCAAACACAAGAACAATTTAAGGAAACATGGCTACGCCTAAACCTTCAACAACCACAATTACAACAACAACAGAGAATACAACAGCAAGAATTTACACGACAACGCCAAGAACTGATCCGCCAACAACAACTCAGACTACAACAGCAACAACTGCAACTACAACAGCAAGAGTTTACACGACAGCAACAACTGAGAATACAAGATCAACAACTCAGGCAAGATCAACAAATCAGACAACAGCAACAATTTAGATTACAACAACAGAGACGAAAACAAGAACTCAGGCAACAGCAAAACAACCTGTGAAGTGTTCAAAATTTCTGATAAATAACTTTATTATTAAAAATTAGAGAAAACATTCTCCAATTTTTAATTTTTATTATCTAGCGGGCGCATGAATTCCTGGGGCATAAGCCTCAACGACTTTGCCAGTCAGAGTGCAACTAATCATTAAGTAGTCACAACTGGGACATTGTGTCCGAGTTAATTGACTATCAGAAATATAATAACGCTCTGCATGACTACCACAATTTGGGCAGTAAATCTTTTGTACTGTCTGCATTTTAAAACCCCTGGTTGTAATTATTTTTTATTTGGTAAAGCTACAAGTTAAACCCGTAAAAATTCTGGTTCGACCCAACTTAACAAACTGCTGTAATATTGGCTGATTATTTTAAACAAAATTTCAGGTTTGAAAAATTTTCGATATCTTTATCTATTATCCTAGAATCTAAGTGATTTTACCCTCCAACTTTAGACACATAAATTATTTTTTAATTAAATGCTGCTTAGAGATTTAGTGATCCCTATGATTAATACTTTGAGAGAGCCTTGTTTATAGTCATTTCAGACGAATACAAAAAAAGCCGTTCTTGTATTCAAAAATTAAAACCCATAAATTACTGTATCTTTAGTCACAAAATCTCTATCTTAAGATTTAGTTAATGTTTGCTGGTAATATTTATCCAACAGAATTCAGTTGGGTATCAATACTACTCGGTTAAGCATTTTGAACCCAAGGTTTGGTTTTGGGAAAGGGTTACTGGGTTTGGGTTAAAGGTTTTTAATTTCCCTTTCCCCCTTCCCCTTTCCCCCTTAACCGACAAGTATTGAGTTGGGTATTCTGAACGAGAAAGCGGGCTACCAAAGTATTGATTTTGAGCGGAGGCGGAGCGTCTCCGGCTCCGCTCCTGAATTCTTCTTCAAGGTGAGAGTGGGAGTTAACACTTCAAGCCGGATGAAAATAATCGTAAATTTCTTGAGCCAAACGCGGTCCAATTCCTGCTACTTCCGCGAGTTGTGTGGTTGTCGCTTGCCGAATATAGTCAACTGAGCGAAAATGTCCCAGTAGTTGCTTTTGTCGATGATGTCCTAAGCCAGGAATTTCATCTAAACGCGATCGCTTCAATTTATCACTGCGCTGCTGACGATGGAAACTCACAGCAAACCGATGCGCTTCATCCCGCAACCGCCGCAATAACTGTACCCCTGGCTGTTCTGCATCAGTTGTTAAGGGTTTAGATTCTCCCGGTAAAAAAATCTCCTCTCGCTGTTTTGCTAAACTCACAACTCGCAAGTCTTCTAATAAATTCATCTCTTGTAAGACGGCGACAACCGAAGATAACTGACCTTTACCACCATCGATCATGATTAAATCAGGCCAGTCGGGATTACCCAAACGCTTTAATTGCTGATCTTCCCCATATTTACGGAACCGCCGTTGGATGACTTCAGCCAGACTGGCAAAATCATCTGAATGTCCTGCTGTTACAGTGGGATTTTTAATTTTGTAGTGGCGATAGTGCTGTTTTGCTGGTAATCCGTCAATAAACACGACTTGGGAAGCTACAGCATTTGACCCTTGAATATGGGAAATATCATAACCTTCGATGCGGTGGGGTACATCTGGTAAATCGAGAATGGCTGCTAAATCTTGCATTGCTTGGTGATTGCGATCGCCAAATTTTTGCATTCTTTGCAATTCATACTGAGCATTTCGCTCTACCATCTCAATTAATTCTGCCTTAGTTTGCCGTAAAGGAGTCAAAATTGTGACTTTTTTGCCTTTACGTTGAGTTAAGACATCCGCCAATATCTCACCATCTGGTAAATCATGCTGTACCAAAATTTCTAACGGTATTTCCACTGAGTCAGCAGTTTGATAATGTTCCTCTAAAGCTCGTTGTAAAATAGCTCCCGGTTCTGCGTGAGCATCCGCCACAAACGCTAAACGTCCTACCAATTGCCCAGCGCGAATCTGAAATAGTTGAATGCAGGCGTGTTGTTCGTTGGCTGCCAGTGCGATCGCATCGCGCGAAACGGTATCATCTGGTAAGGAAACTTTTTGGTCGGCTGTCAACGACTTTAACCCAGAAATTTGATCGCGAATCCGTGCTGCTGATTCAAAATTCAAGTTCTCAGCAGCTGCGTTCATCTGTTGAGTCAAAATGTCAATCAGTTCCTGAGTTCGACCTTGGAACACCATCGCGATCTTTTGCACAATTTTGCGATATTCTTCTGGTGAAATCAGCTTTTGACAAACACCTGGACAACGCCCTAAATCAAAATTCAAGCAAGGACGGTCTTTAAAAAGTGGTTGAGGTCGTTGTCGCTGGGGAAAGATGCGCTTGCAGATGCGGACAATTTCTCGTAATAAACCAGCATCAGTATAAGGGCCATAAAACTTATCCTTTTCTTTGCCGAATTGGCGTTTACGGGTAATAAAAATTCGCGGATAATCTTCTGACCAAGTGATGCAGAGATAGGGATATTTTTTATCATCTTTGAGCAGCACGTTGAAGTATGGCTGGTGCTGCTTGATCAAATTGGCTTCGAGCGCTAAGGCTTCGGCTTCAGTATCAGTGACGATGAATTCAATTTCTGTCACCAACTTGACCATCGTGGCGATGCGTTCGCTCTTGTTGTAGCCATCCCGGAAATAGGAACGGACACGCGATCGCAACTTACGTGATTTACCTATATATATAATGCGATCGCTCCTGTCCCGCATGAAATAAACCCCCGGTTCCGGTGGAATTTCGGCTAGACGGTTTTCCAGTCGTTCTGGCTCTTTAAGCAGTGGTAATACTTGAGTAGATATTGTCACAACCAAAATTAGGTAATCTTTCTCTATTTTAAGAAAAATTGTTTTTTCGTGCCGATTTAACGATTATTTATCAAGTAAATATAAAGTAGCCGTCACAAACTGCATACACCAGAATATCTAAAAAGGAACCGAAACTGATATTTTTTACTCAGCACGTGCTAAACGCCTTGTTACCGCTAACAGAACTTTCATGCTAGTTCGTACAAAGATAAGTCTGTAGACGCTTCTGCGGCTTACCACAGTGAGGCTTGGTTTATAAGCTAGATGCTTCCTGCTACAAGGATCAAAACTTTGGAGATGACGAGAATTTGTCTAACTGCAACCTTAGTCATCAGATGCTACTGCCAGAATAAAAACTTTGCTTTCAGGACTTACGCAAACAATAGCCGAAACCCTTATTTTCAGGTAAGGGCAATTCATGTAGACGCATACTCCTACGGAGAAGCAAGCTACGCGGAGCGTCTCCAAGAGTTGCGGCTTCCCGAAGGGTATTGCCCCTACAGCGTATATTTTTGCGTAAGTCCTAGCTTTGTGAATCTAGAATTAACATTTTTAACCCAATAGTATTTATTATTTGGAATGTCATATTCATGTAAAATATATGTTGTGTCTATCTTTTTAAGAACACAGATACATTTATATATCGCTTGTATAAATACAAAATAAATATTTTATTAATCAACAATATTTTGGTTTTTTTATTGAAATTATAATATTAAGCAGATCAACGGATTTAGTAAGCTAAATTTGCGATTATGATTGAGAATATAACTATTTTAATGATTTTAAATTAAGAGCTTAAGTTATGAATTTACAAGACTTTGAATCCCAGTACCGTGAGGCTATGGAGGAAACTCTCAATGAACTGCAAACAGCAGTTTTGTTGTTAGCGCAAGTACAACAGAAAATTTCAAATATTGGCAGTTCTGTACAAAATATTAGTGAACGCGTGGAAGAGTTCATCGCTAACCAAAAAGCGGAATAAATACATATCTAGTACCGC
>NNBV01003385.1_pt1 | contig 13160 bp, 7 predicted proteins | sample 1173771 | NCBI WGS metagenome assembly NNBV01 (sample SAMN07173938, study PRJNA388173) | plant metagenome | isolation source: symbiotic tissue sample KVS11 | place: Norway: Troms, Kvaloya island
CGCATCTGGCTTCCGGCTAAGAACGATATGCCGCTTATCGGATTTGTATTTAATTATGTATGGGTGGCTTATCTCTTTGGCTGGATCGGGTGCCTGTATGACCTGAGTATTCCTTTTTTACTTTTGAAGAAGACAACACGGATTTTTGCTTATGTAGCGGTGGTGGTCTTTCATTCGCTTACCGCATTGTTGTTCCCAATTGGAATGTTTCCTTACATTATGATCGTTACTGCGCTCATCTTCTTTGATGTTTCCTTTCATCAGAAGATCATTGACAAACTATCTCATCTCTTTCGTGTACAGCGACAACCCGATTCGCTGGACGCGACATATACATTTAAGCCAGTGTATGCACGTGTCGTTCCTGCGCTGCTGCTGATCTTCTTTAGTGTACAGACTATTCTGCCATTGCGTTACCTGCTTTATCCGGGCGAACTGTTCTGGACGGAAGAAGGATATCGCTTTTCGTGGCGCGTGATGCTGATGGAGAAAGCTGGATATGCACAGTTCACGATCAAAGATGAAAAGGGGAATTACGAGGTCGTTAACAATGAAAAATTTCTTACGCCCTTACAGGAAAAAATGATGGCCACCCAGCCTGACATGGCTTTGTATTATGCCCATATCTTACGCGACTATTATGCATCGCACGGATTTCAATCTCCCCATGTCTATGTAGATTCTTATGTAGCGCTTAATGGAAGATTAGGCAAGCCACTTATTTCCCCTGATGTTGATCTCGCTCTTCAGCACGATTCCTTTCACCATAAAAACTGGATAGTACCCTTCAACGATGATATCAAAGGTTTTTAATACGCTTCTTTTTTGCTTGTTCACCCTTGCTGGTTTTTCGCAATACACATTGTCAGGAAAAGTAATTGCATCAACGGATAGTACTGCTATCGCTCAATGCAGCGTACATCTTAATGACGGAAAGGTGATCCGTGTTACTGATGCCGAGGGACGATTTGTCTTTCATGATCTTCCCAATGGAAAGTACACGCTTCAGTTTACTCATATTGGTTTTTTTTATCTTAAAACGATCGTAACGGTGGAAGGCAAAGATAGTTATACGCGCATCAGCATGGAGCCACGTGATGCTACACTGGAAGAAGTACTGATCACCGACCAGCGAACTGAATTTGGATTTACACACTTGCGGGCCGTGGAGAACATGGGCATCTATGAAGGTAAAAAATCGGAAGTTATTCTTCCTGATCAGCTCACCGCCAACCTGGCCACCAACAATGCGCGGCAAGTATATTCACGCGTAGCAGGGCTGAACATCTGGGAGAGCGATGGAGCAGGCCTGCAGCTTAGCATAGGCGGGCGTGGACTGGATCCGAACCGGTCATCGAATTTTAATGTAAAGCAAAATGGCTACGACATCAGTGCGGATGCATTGGGTTACCCGGAGAGTTATTATACACCGCCCACTGAAGCGATAGGACGTATTCAGATTTTGCGTGGCGCGGCATCATTACAATACGGTACCCAGTTCGGAGGCCTTATCAACTTCATTATACGAAAGCCGGTAGCTGACAAAAAGGTGGAGCTGGTGGCACGACAAAGTGTTGGTTCGTTTGGTTTTTATAATGCCTTTACCAGCTTAAGTGGTACCAACAAAAAACTTAGCTACTATACGTTCTTTCAATACAAGAGGGGAGATGGCTGGCGCAGTAATTCACATTTTAATAATCATACTTTTTATGCGAATGTGAATTATGCTTTTACTGAGAAGACAAAGCTTGGTGTAGATGTAACGCTAATGGACTACCTCGCGCAACAGCCCGGAGGTATTTCAGATGCGATGTTCAAAGAGAATCCAAGACAGACCAATCGTGCCCGCAACTGGTTTACGGTCAACTGGAATTTATTCGCGCTGCACTTCGATCACAAATTCAATCCGAACAGTGAATTTAATCTTCGCCTGTTTGGATTGCTGGCGCATCGCTATTCCGTCGGCTTTCGCCCTAATCGGGTAGCCACGGTAGATGACAATAGTGAACGCGATTTGATCAAGGGTGCTTTTAAAAACTGGGGTGCTGAAGCACGCTACCTGAAGCGTTATACTTTAGCAGGAAAGAATGGAGTGTTACTTGTGGGCGGACGTTACTATCATGGCTTTAATGATCGTACACAAGGTGTGGGTAGCTCTGGATCGGATGCGGATTTTAATTATGTGAACGAGGAAGAGTTTGTCACCTATAATTATCAATTTCCAAGTCGCAACTATTCTGCTTTTGCAGAGAATATTTTTAATGTGCATGATCAGTTTTCTATAACCCCCGGGCTTCGTTATGAATACATCGACACACGATCCGATGGTTATTATGGAACTATCTTCCGTGATCTTGCTGGAAATGTGATTGACATCACCCGCACGCAGGAAGCACGTGATCAGAGCAGGCAGTTTGTATTGGCAGGACTGGGCCTGAGCTATAAGCCCAATGATCGTGTTGATATTTACAGTAACATCTCACAAAACTATCGATCCATTACTTTCAATGACATGCGGATCGATAACCCTTCTTCGGTCATCGATCCCAATCTTCAGGATGAGAAAGGGTATTCACTGGATCTCGGAATGCGAAGTGAACAAGGCAATCATTTAAACTACGATGTGAGCGTATTTTATCTGAACTATAATAATCGCATTGGCGATGTGCAGTTCTACGATGAGAATAACAGGGTGTTACGGAGAAGGGGAAACATTGGTCAGGCCATCATTACTGGAATCGAGTCGTATGCAGAGAGTGATCTCCTGCGTTCGGTTTACAGTAAACAGGAAAACTGGAGTGGAGTGGTCTTTGTGAACGCAGCCTATATTCATTCCAATTACCGGAAGAGTGAGTTGCCGGCAGTAACAGGCAAGAAGGTAGAGTTTGTGCCCGATGTTAATCTCAAAACAGGAGTAAGGATTGGTTATAAAAAAATGAAGGCTTCCTTCCAGTATTCGTATTTGTCCGATCAGTTTTCCGATGCGACCAATGCTACCGAGGGTGGTGTATCGGCAGTGATTGGATTGATACCGGCGTATTCCATTATGGATCTTAGCGTTTCATGGGAGATAAAAAAATTCAGGATAGAGGCCAGTATAAATAACCTGGCCAACCAGATGTACTTTACACGAAGAGCCACCGCTTATCCCGGTCCGGGGATTCTTCCATCCGATGGAAGAAGCTATGTCGTTACACTGCAGGTCAAGATCTGATAACGAGCGTTACTTCTATAAAGGCCCGGGTTATATTGAAGAAGCAGGTAGATTATCTAATAAAGAAGTTAGAAGTCCCACTTGAAAGAAATAAATTAGAAGGATAAAATGGTTTTTCATTTTAATGATCTTATACTTCATATAAGTAAAGAGCCATCATTACAAATAGGTTAAATTTAGTCTAGGTATGAAACTGATTTTTAAGCTCACATTATTATTTTTAGCAGCCATTTCTGTTATCTGCTGCAATAAACATCGCATTATTCAGCCACCTTATTCTAAACTGACTATTATTGAGGAGAAAACAACGTATGACAGTATTTCCCCTCCGGTTATGCGCGTGGATACCATGACCTTCGATAAAAAATTAGTTGATGTTTTAATGTTTACAAATAAGATAAACTCGAAAGGTGGTGAACCGTACTACAATGTTTTCTTTACCGTAGATGTGGAGAAGCAAATACAATTTAGAAGATCTGATCCATCGACGGAGTATGAGAAGGAAATTAGAAATGCTGCTTTAGAAATAGTGAAACAAATAGAAATTCTGGAGCCTGCTTATCTGAATCGCATACCTAAAGTGAAAGTTTCTTATGACTTTAAATTGTATTTTCATATAAAGGAAGGAATGTTAACGATTCAAATGTTTTCTAAAGGAGAAAGCTTTTTTAGAAAACAATTTAAATGGCCCCTTCAGTAAAAGGAATATGACGAGATCTTTTATTTATTAGATTGCTATGGCTTATTCGGTAACTCCTGTTTTCTTTTTTTCGTCTTCCGGTAATCCCAGGGCGCTACAGCATTGGGCTCAATCCATAATCCAATTTTATCTTTTCGTGCTTTGGCTTCCATCGCTGCCCAGCGTGAATTTTTGTCGTACTGTTTGTAATGCCATGCCAAACCCGCCTTTAAAAGCGATTCGTTGACCACCACAGTGCCAACCGTTACTAAACCGATGGTGCGGCCATAGCGGTCCACGTTCTTTTTGTTAACCGATACCGTTTTTCCAAACAGGAGGTCAGAGAGGTATTTTTTAGCTACCCCTCCAAATGCCTGACCTCTCTCCGGGCAATCAATCCCATATAGCCTCACCTTGATACGTTCATTCTTCTCCGTTACTATCCAGAAGGTGTCACCATCGGAGATCGAAACAACCTTACCCGATAATTGCCCGAAGCACCCATACCAGAAGATAAGAAATGCAGATAGAAATAATGTACGCATAGCAACAGTTGTTGCCGCAAAAATAGGACAAACTGAATCTAAAAGAACTTGAGGCTGAAATCTCCGTGTAACTGTTGGCGGGACAATGATCAGAAGAAAATCACCTGCATTTGGTTTCTATAATGGAATGTCAGTCGCATGATATTTTTATCGGGATTACTGCATCATAGGAATATAGGTGAAAGAGGATCGCTCATTCACTTTGCTCATCGTGGTAATGAAACCGTGATGATTTCCTTGAGATGATTTAGTTTTGTGCTGATGAATAAGTGCAGGGTAGCGTTTTGGGCAGTTGGTTTTTTAATGGGCTTACTGTGGCCGGTGCAAACGGTGGTAGGGCAGCAGCCGGTGAATACGGACGATCATGTGAACCAATACCTTTTCTCTTTTTCTGAAATTGAATTCCTGGAGGATAACGAGGGTGAATTATCAATTGAAGATGTGGCTTCAAAAAAAAACTCCTCCTTATTTCAAAAGAGCCAGACATTTTCTCCTCAGAATTATAATCGTAATTCCCATTACTGGTACCGGCTTAGTGTCAGGCATAATCCGGAAAGCAGCAGGCAGTGGCAGCTGGAGTTTTTTGATCAGACCATCGATGAAATTGATTTCTACACACCTGACGCAACAGGTAATTTTCGTCATCAGACCTTTGGGGATAATTTCGACTTTGATTCGCGCTCATTAAAGCATAAGAACTTTATTGTTCCGCTGCCTTCTGCCTATGATGGGGTATATACCTACTACTTCAGAATTAAATCAAGGCAACGTGCTGATGTATTAATTGCGCTGCGAACTACGGATTACTTTTTTAATTATGCGATCGATGAATATTTTTTCTTTGGGATCTTCTATGGAATGATCCTGGTGTTTTGCTTTTACAATCTGCTGATGTTCGCGGCCGTGTTTGAGCGACACTATTTGTACTACATCATGTATTTGCTTGGAATCGGATTGTATGAAATGAGTGCAGACGGAATTGCCTTCCAATACTTGTGGCCACACTCGGTTTACTGGAATCAGTATGCTGCAGGTTTCTCTTTATACATTGCCTCCACCGCTGCACTTTTTTTTGCAGCTTCGCTGCTCAACCTGAGAAAGCAATACTCCGGATTACTAAAAATACTTTTTGCCGCTTTTGTCATCCGGACAGCTTACCTGGTCATCAGTTTTTATGTTTCGGATGCCTGGTTCAATTTTCGGTTTATTGAGATCATTCCTTTTAGTGCTGCTTTTTATGCAGGCATTTATACGCTTCTCAAAGGATACAGACCTGCCCGGTTCATGGTAGTGGGATATGCTTTTCTGTTTGTGGGTATAGTGATCAAGCTGATTCAGTATTTGGATCTCAACTGGCTGCCCATAGGGGAGTTGACACACTACGGTCTTGGTTTCAGTTTTATTATGGAGATGATGTTCCTGTCTTTTGCGATAAGTGATAAGATCCGCATGTTGCGGGTGGAGAAAGACAAGGCACAGGCCACTACGATTGAACAATTAAAAGTAAATCAGCTGTTAAAGGATTCGCTGAATTCAGAACTGGAGCAGCAGGTAAGAATCAAAACGAAGGAGATCACACAGAAATCAGAATTGATAGAAGCACAAAATCGTCAACTTGAGAATGCAAATGAACAACTGGCGGATCAGGCAAAGGAAATTGCTGCGATGAATGCGCTGTTAACTAAGGATAATGAACAGCTTAAACATAATGTGGAAGTAGTAACCGAAGCGCGTATTCTTTCCAGGGAAGTTGATTTTGAAGAGTTTAGTGTGATGTATCCCAATGACGAAAGCTGCCTGAAATTTGTAGCGGATATTAAGTGGAGCCAGGAATTTACATGTACAAAATGCGGGTATAACCATTATAGTGAAGGCAGGACTTTGTATAGCCGCCGGTGTACGCGGTGCGGTTACGAGGAATCGGTGACGATGAATACCCTGCTACAAAATACAAGGCTTCCCATTAACAAGGCATTCTATCTCATATTCCTGGTGTATTCTTCCAATGGTAAGATATCTTCTCATAAGCTTTCTGAGATTCTCCATATACGCCAGAATACCTGCCTGACCTACAGTTCTAAAATCAAAAAAGCCATGAAAGACAGGGCCAGACTCAATGGCGGGCATCATGAGGGATGGGATTCCATTCTTTTAACGTCTTCCTGAAATTTTATTGAACTCATAAAGCCCATTTTTAGCTTGTTAAGAGGCTTTCTCAATTTCGTTAGAAAATAATTTCAGTAACTTTTATTCTTTCATCTGCGGGTAACCGGCTCATAATCTAACAATTGCACTCGATTTCTGGAAACCGATTGCGCTATTTAAGGCGTATCAGTTTTTTCAGGAGCGCATCTATTCAGCCCTTGAAAATCAGCCCTTTAAATAATCTTTTTTCTTGTGATTAAAGCGTATCAATTTTTGTAAGTATCTAATGATCAATATCTTGAATTGTGTTTTTCGCACATGATCAGGATATTTGACGCGTAAAACTTAACTAGATCTTATGAGAATCATTTTACGGATCGTGCTGCTTCTGGCGTTCGGATGCAGCAGTGCATGGGCCCAGAACACAACGACCACGGGCAGGGTAACTTCAGAGAATGGCGAATCGATTCCCGGAGTCAGCATTTTGCTGAAGGGAACAACAACAGGTACCATCTCTGATGCGGATGGTAATTTCAGTATTAATGCAAACGAAGGTGTACTTCAGTTCTCGTTCATCGGGTATAAGCCGGTGGAAGTACTGATTGATAAACAGGCAAGTATTAAGGTGGTTATGATTGAAGACCTGACCACACTTGATCAGGTTGTTGTAATCGGTTATGGAACGCAGCAAAAGAAAGACATCACTGGTGCGGTCAGCGTCATCGATGAGAAGGCGTTTGATTCAAGACCCAATACACAATTTGGAAACCTGATTCAAGGTAAGACAGCAGGCGTGCAGGTGATTTCTCCATCAGGGAAACCATCAGCAGGATTCAGTATGCGCATCAGAGGTACAAGCTCTATATCGGGCAGCAGCGAACCGTTGTATGTGGTGGATGGTGTTCCTTCTTCGGACACACGAAGCATCAACCCGGCTGATATTGAAAATATTTCTATTCTTAAAGATGCTTCTTCGGCAGCCATCTATGGAGCACAAGGTGCGAACGGCGTAGTTCTGATCACCACAAAAAAAGGAAAGAGCGGTACTCCTCGTGTAGAGTTTAGTACCTACACTGGTTTCTCCAGTCCATGGAAAAAACTCAAAGTGCTCAACAGCGAACAGTACCGTGATCTGATGACAGAGTTTGGACAAACTACCGACTGGAGTCAGTACACAGAGAATACGGACTGGCAAAATGAAATTTTTCAAACCGGACGCTCACAAAATTACCAGCTTTCAATTTCCGGAAAGAACGAGAACACTACCTACTACATATCCGGAGGTTGGATAAAGCAGCTCGGTGCGGTGCGCAGTTCTGAAATGGATCGCTACAACTTCAAAGTGAACCTTGAGCAGAAAATGAGTAACTGGTTAAAGGTGGGTACCAATTTAAACTATGTCAGATATCATGATGTGGATGTAAGCGATAATACAAATGTGAATAGCGGTGGTGTGATATTGGGTATGTTATCTACTCCTCCTAACGTTGGTATTTTCCGTCCTAACGGAACCTATACCGCAAACCCGTTTCAGGATTGGGAAAACCCTGTTGCAGGAACCGATGGCTCACAACGAAATTATAAGAACCAGCGTCTGTTGGGTAATGCCTACGCAGAAGCAAATTTCCTGTCTGATTTTAAATTCAGAAGCAACGTAGGTGTTGACTATCAGAATGGGGTAAACGATTATTTCCTTGATCCGTTTTTGACCAGCTACGGTCGTTCGAAAAAAGGTATTGGCCGCAACAGCACCAACCTTTCTAATTATTACATCCTGGATAATACACTGTCGTATCAGAAGTCGATTAATGAAATTCATAACATCACCGCATTGGTGGGATCAGTCGTTCAGAAGACACGCTGGGAAAATAACTCGATTGAAAAAACGGGGTTCTCAAGTAACAGCATTCCTACTACCAACGCGGGATCTACCATTGTAAGTGCGAGTAATGATAAATCAGAGAAAGCGAATGCTTCATTTATCAGCCGCTTAACTTATGATTATAAAGGAAAGTATTTATTAACGGCCAACTTTCGCGCGGACGGATCATCTGCCTTCGGTGAAAACAAACGCTGGGGTTACTTTCCATCTGTATCAGTTGGATGGAGAATTTCTGATGAGTCCTTCTTCCAGGGGGTGACCTCATTCATGGATGATGTTAAACTTCGTGCAGGATGGGGACTGGTAGGTAATGACATTGGTGCCTATGCTTATATCGGTCGTGTAGGTACAGGAGCAAACTATCCTATCGGGGGTTCAATTCTTCCGGGAACGTATCCGGCTTCTATTCAGAACAATGACCTGAAATGGGAAAGCACTGAGCAAACTAATATCGGATTGGATGTAGCGATATTGAATTCAAGAGTGTCACTCTCCGCAGATGTATATGTAAAAAATACTTCCGATCTGTTGCTTTATGTGCCTCTTCCTAAATCAACTGGTTTTGATACCGGGTTACAGAATGTGGGTAAAGTTCAGAATAAGGGTATTGAATTACAGATCTCCTCTCATAATATCAACAAAGACTTAGTCTGGGATACGGACTTTAACATCACCTTCAATCGCAATAAGGTAGTCAGCATTATCGGCCAACAGATTACAGGAGGAGGGGTTGCAGGAAGAGGAGATGTTAGCTACTCAGTAGAAGGTAAACCACTTGGGATGTTCTTTGGATATGTTGAAGGTGGAGTAGATCCTGCTACAGGTGATGTATACTACGTGGATAAAAATGGTGAAAGTACATTTACTCCCGCAGCAGATGATCGCACCTTCATTGGAAATCCAAATCCGGATTTCATCTATGGAATGACAAATACGGTGAGCTATAAGAATTTCAACTTAAGTATATTCTTACAGGGATCACAAGGCAATGATGTATTCAATGCAACCCGTATTGAAACAGAAGGGATGACGGACGCGAAAAATCAATCACAAGTAGTGGCCAACCGTTGGAGAGTGCCTGGCGATGTAACTGATATTCCTCGTGCTACATGGGGTAACACGAATAACTCCCGCTTATCCACTCGTTTTGTTGAAGATGGTTCTTACCTCAGGGCAAAAGCAGTAACGCTTTCCTATATGGTTCCTAACTCAGCGATCGCTAAACTTCATATCAATTCAGCCAAAGTATATGTTACCGGAGAGAACCTGTTTACCATCACCGGATATAAAGGATATGATCCGGAAGTAAATGCATTTGGAGGTAGCAATACTGCCCAGGGTGTGGACTATGGTACCTTTCCTCAGATGCGCAATCTCATCGTTGGTTTAAACTTTTCTTTCTAACCTATTGTAGTCATGAAAATAAAAATAGTAAGTCCTATCACCTTCGTTTTGCTGATGGCGATGATGCTGTCCGCATGTAACGAGTTTCTTGATCTGAAACCTATTTCGGATGCCACTGCTGAAAACGCTTATGCAACGGCCAGTGATGCTGAAGCTGCGTTGGCAGGTACATATGATTCCTTCTCGCAGCAATATTATATCTGGGACAATATCATATTCAATGATGTCATATCTGATAATTATTATGCAGGCGGAGATAATGCCGAAATTTTTTCTGTGGAAGACCTGAACATTAGCCCTACCAATAGCAGGCTCTGGGATAATTGGTCTCAACTCTATAATGCCATCTCCAAGGCGAACACGGTATTAGCAAAAGTTCCGGGTATCGTTGATACAAAGCTGGATAACGGAAACCGTAGAGCACAGATTCTGGGTGAAGCCTCTTTCCTTCGTGCGTATCATTACTATCAACTGGTTAAAATGTGGGGTGGTGTTCCACTCATTACAGCACCCGTTGCTTCCACTTCACCAGCAGAAACTCAAAAAGAAAGAAGTACCGAAGCAGAGGTATATGCGCAGATTATAGCTGATCTTGAATTTGCTGCTGCCAATCTTCCTGACTCTTATGGAAGTGATGCAAGCATCAATAAGGCTCGTGCTACCAAAGCAGCTGCCAATGCTTTACTGGCCAAAATTTATGCGCAAAAGGCGGATCGTAATTATGATAAAGTACTGGAATATGCCAATGCAGTAATCAATAGTCCTGCAGGATATGTTTTATTAAGCAAATACGCTGATCTCTTTGATGGCGCTCATTACAATAATGCAGAGTCCATCATCGAAGTGCAATTCCTGGGCGCTACGGAAGGTAACTGGGGCCCGGGATTGGTTTTACCTCCCTCGATCACCGGTGATACCTGGAGAAAGTTCGTTACTCCTTCTCATGATTTGATTAATGCATTTGATGCCGAAGGTGATGTGGTTCGTAAGAGTGCATCGATATTATTTGAGAAGGCACCGTGGGCAGATGAATACTGGTCACCTGCTGTGAATGGTAGTATCCCTTTTGCCTTTAAATGGAAAACATCTGCCTCAGGAGCAAGTACCAATCGTCAATACATTTTAAGACTAGCTGATATCATCCTGTTAAAGGCAGAAGCACTGAATTCGAAAGGTCAACTGGAAGATGCAAAGACCGCATTGAACCTGGTGCGTACACGTGCTGGCTTAGCAAATACAACAGCAACCACTAAAGAGACATTGCGATTGGCTATCCTGAATGAGCGCAGACTTGAACTGGCGCAGGAAGCACAGCGATGGGATGATCTCAGACGTTACAATCTGGCGGTTGATGTAATGAATAATCTTGCTGAAGTAAACCTGATTACGAATCAGACAAAAAAGTATACCATGACCGTGGAGAAGCAACTGCTTCCGATCCCGCAGTCAGAGCGTAACCGTAATCTACAGTTGGGTCAGAACCCTGGATACAATTAATCTCATCCCGAAAAAGACAACCAGAATGAAAAAATTATATATCTATCTTTCAATCATCCTGCTGGCTGCCTGGTCATGCAGTGAAAAGGAAAATATGGACGAGGTGGGAAACTGGGAGATCAGTAACCCAACCGTTAGCCTTCCTGTTAATGATGCGTTTGTTGCATTGAATGAAAATAACCCGACTTCACCCGTTCGGTTTGAATGGGCAGCATCGACCACGACCAACAAATTTTTGGTTCAGTATAAGATGGTACTTCTGCCCAAGGGAAGTACAGACTATGATCATCCGCTGCTTTCCGTTACTCCTTCTAACTCGGGAAAAGAGTTATTCGTAACACCGACTGCAGCACAAATTGATTATGCGCTGTGGGTAGCGTGTTATCCTGCAGGAGCCGAAGTGAAACTGGACTGGGCTGTTATCGCGAAAGCAATTGAGAAAACCGGTGTCACTACACAATCCATTACATTTAAACGTTTTGAATCGGAGTACTATCCTTCAACACTGTTTATCACCGGAGAAGCATCAGAGAACGGAGCTGATGTAACTAAATCGATACCAATGCGCGCATTTAAAACCAGTGACGGAGCGACAACAGGGGTATTTGAACTCTACACACACCTGACCGCTGGCAGCACCTATTTCTTCCGTGACCAGGCAAATGAAAATTCAAAGAAAATAGGAGGAAGTGAAAATGCGTTGACCTGTGGCACTACTATTCAGGCACCAGCATCCGGTGAATACAAAGTGACTGTTGACCTCGTCAATAAAAAATATAGCCTGCTTAAAATTGATCGCTGGAGCCTGGTGGGTGATGCGGTAGAAGGCGGATGGGGTGGAGATGTTCCCTTAACGTATGTTGGTAATAGCGTGTGGGAAAAAGAAATCATGTTCTATCAGCCTTATGATGGAGCAAGTTTCATTCTTCGTGCCAACGGTGATTGGGGTATTGCGTTGAAGAGAATAAAAGGATCTCAGACCACCAACAATAAAGGAGGCAAGCTGATACTCGAATCAGAAGGACAGGCTACCAACGTACCTTTTGAAGACCTTGCAGGTACCACCGGATTGCATAAGGTAACCGTAAGTCTTGGAGCAGATGGATATGCGTATTCGCTGACAAAAATTGCTGTGGTAGTGGAAACGATTATTGGTAAAGCAACAGATATCACTGCGAATGCTGTGACAGGAACATTCCCGATCACAGCAGCGGATGCTCCCGCAGAACTCTATTTATTGGAAGACGGTAAGATGATCGCGCAGTTTGTCAAAGACGGTGATGTTTTCAAATCACAGAAGTATTTTGCACTTCAGGCTGCAAAATCATACAGCTTTAATTCCAAATCAGACGGCACCGGAACGAAATACGATGCCGACGATGATGGCACTGTTTCGGTAGATCATGATCAGGCCTACCAGATCAATATCGATTTTGCTGCGGATGAAGTGAGCTGGAAGCATTATAATCTTAAGCTGTTTCATTGGGATGAAGATGGGGGAGGCTGGGAGCAACGCCAGGAGTTAGCGATGACCTATACACATCCATACAAATTTGAAGTGACGGGTAATCTTACGGCTGGGTACCACTCTAAATTCAACTCCCCATGGGACATTCAGTTTGGTACGGCCGCTACTGCATTGTCAGGAACAATGACCAACAACGGTCCTAACTACAAGGGTATTGTAGCTACCGGATCTTACAAGGCGACTATCGTCATCGCCGATGATTATCAATCCGGCGAATACAGTTTCGTAAAACAATAAAATTATTTTGCATCAGGACATCGTACAGA
>NNBV01002273.1_pt1 | contig 13152 bp, 11 predicted proteins | sample 1173771 | NCBI WGS metagenome assembly NNBV01 (sample SAMN07173938, study PRJNA388173) | plant metagenome | isolation source: symbiotic tissue sample KVS11 | place: Norway: Troms, Kvaloya island
TGTTCAGCGTGGTGCTGGTCAGCTTCATTTTAATTTATCTCATCTACCAATACCAGGAGGCTTTTCGTGTGTCTAAGATCAAACTCGAAGAAACACTGATCGAATTGCAACGGGCAAAATACCTGGCAGAAGAAATGAACAGGCTGAAGACGAATTTTCTTTCCAATATGTCGCACGAGATTCGCACTCCGATCAACGGCATTTTAGGAATCAGCCAGATCATTGAGATGGAATCGAAAGATCCATCCATTCTTGAATACGTTGAGATTCAGAAACAAAGCGGAAAGCGATTGCTAAATACCATTACCAGTATACTCAACCTGTCGCGCCTGGAGTCGGACAAGGAGCAACTTAAACTCAAAGTACTGGATATTAATAAAGTAGTGAGTGAATGCGCTCAGTCCTTACAAAGCAATGCGCACAACAAAGGATTAAGTTATGATATAGCGATCAGCACCACCGCTTTGCTTTGTCTCTCTGACGAAATGATGCTGAAGCACGTGATCACCAACGTCATTGATAATGCCATCAAGTTTACAGAAACCGGAGGTATCCGGATTCTGACTTCGTTAAGCACTCATATTCCCAATCACATCAGCATCAGCATTTTCGATACGGGCATTGGTATCTCAAAAGAATTTCTGCCTAAAGTATTCAATCCTTTCGAGCAGGAGAGTACAGGATTAAATCGCGGATACGAAGGAACAGGTCTTGGTCTTCCCATTTCAAAAAGATATATTGAATTACTCGGGGGTGAATTAAGTGTGAGTTCTGAAAAAAACAAAGGCAGCACCTTTCGGATTAATCTGCCGCGATACCTGACCACGCAATGATGAAGCGAATATTATATGTAGAAGATGACCCCGTCAACGCATTGGTCATGCAAAAATTGCTGCGGGCTGATTATGATGTAACACACGTGTATGATGGGGAATCGTGTGTGGAAATGTGCGTGACTGAGTCGTTTGACATTGTGTTGATGGACATCAACCTGGGGAAAGACAAAATGGATGGTGTAGAGGCGATGAAACAACTGAAAAAAAATCTGCCCACTCCTATTCTGGCAGTCACCTCCTATGCGATGCCTGAAGATGAACATCGCTTTTTACATCTGGGCTTCGACGGATATGTTGCCAAACCGGTAGAGCGCAAAGACTTGCTGGAATATCTTCAACGCTTCTTACGTTGATCTTTTCATTTCCTTGCATCACTTTGTATTTTCGGGTTTCTTAATTTTCTATGATTGTTGATCTGAGGAGTGATACCGTAACGCAGCCCTCACCCGGCATGCGTGAGGCCATGATGAATGCCGCTATTGGTGATGATGTTTTTGGTGAAGATCCTTCTGTAACAACACTGGAAGAGAAATGTGCCACGTTATTTGGAATGGAGGCTGCCGTCTTTTGTCCTTCCGGCACCATGACCAACCAGATCGGAATAAACATCCTCACCCGCCCATACGAAGAAATCATTTGTTATAAAGGCGCACATATCTATCGCTATGAAGGCGGTGGTCTTGCTGCCAACAGTCAGTTAAGTACACGAACACTGGAGGGCGACCGGGGCCGGTTATCCGTAGAAGAAATAGAAGCGAACATCAATAACGCAGCAGATATTCATCAGCCCATAACATCACTGGTGGCGTTGGAAAATACGGTGGTTCGCGAAGCGGGAAGTTATTACACACTTGCCCGGATCAAACTAATCAGTGAATCGGTAAAGCGAAATGGAATCAAACTTCATTTGGATGGCGCGCGACTGTTCAATGCGCTGGCAGAGACAAAAGATAAGTCCACCGACTATGGACACTATTTTGACACGATTTCGATTTGTTTGTCCAAAGGATTAGGTGCTCCTGTTGGCTCTGTCATTCTTTGCAAAAAAGAGATGGAGAACAAAGCAAGGCGTATGCGCAAAGCATTTGGTGGAGGCATGCGCCAGGCGGGCTTTCTTGCCGCGGCCGGAATTTATGCACTCGACAATAACATTCATCGGTTAAGTGAAGATCATCAACGGGCAAAGGCTTTGGCCGATGTGCTGCAAAATCTTCCATGGATCAAATTTCTAATGCCGGTAGATACAAACATTCTTATTTTTACCGTTGCTGATGCATTAACTCCGGAAATCGTGCTGCATAAGCTGATGGAAAATCAAATTAAGGCAGTAAAGTTCGGAGCCAAAGAAATCCGCATGGTCACTCATCTTGATTTTGATGACCGCATGCTTGACAAAACCATTGGCGTACTCAAAAAAATAAGTTTCTGATTAATGCTCAACTCTTCCTTACCACCCTTAGCAGAACGCATGCGACCATCCCGGTTAGAAGACCTGGTGGGGCAGGAGCACCTGGTGGGTGAAAAAGGAATTATACGCAGAGCCATTTCTACCGGCAACGTGCCCTCCATGATTTTATGGGGTCCACCCGGAGTAGGCAAGACGACCATCGCTAACATTATAGCCAACGAAGTAAAAAGACCCTTTCACACGTTGAGTGCAGTAAGTGCCGGTGTGAAAGATGTGCGCGAAGTAATTGAAAAAGCGAAACACACCACGCGGGTCATTCTGTTTATCGATGAGATTCATCGCTTCAATAAATCGCAGCAGGATGCATTGCTCGGTGCGGTGGAGAAAGGAGTAATTACGTTGATTGGTGCTACTACTGAAAATCCATCCTTTGAAGTTAACTCTGCCTTGCTTTCACGCTGCCAGGTGTACACGCTCAAAGCATTAGATCAACAGGATCTGATGAAGATGGTAGATCATGCCCTGCAGAATGATGCGGTTTTAAAAAAGCGATCGTTCATCATTAAAGAGCAGGAAGCACTCCTCGCAATTTCAGGTGGCGATGCAAGAAAACTTCTGAACCTGGTTGACTTAATTGATCAATCTACCACGGGCGATATCGAAGTGACGGATGAGTTGGTCATCAACATTGCGCAGAAGCACATTGCCATCTATGACAAAAGCGGTGAGCAACACTATGACATCATCTCTGCATTTATAAAATCCATCCGCGGAAGCGATCCTAATGCAGCAGTGTATTACCTGGCGCGCATGGTAGAAGGTGGAGAAGATGTAAAATTCATTGCCCGAAGAATGGTGATCCTGGCATCGGAAGATATTGGCAATGCCAACCCAACGGCATTGGTTATGGCGACCAGCACTTTTCAGGCAGTGAACGTAATCGGGTATCCGGAAGCAAGAATCATATTATCACAGTGCGCAGTGTATCTTGCCAGTTCACCAAAAAGTAATGCAAGTTATATGGCGATCAACCAGGCGATGCGCGTAATTGGTGAGACGGGTGATCTGCCTGTGCCTTTAGCCGTTCGCAATGCTCCTACCAAATTGATGAAGGACATGGACTATGGAAAAGGATATCAGTATGCTCATGATTTTAAAGGTAACTTTGTCAACCTTGAGTTTCTTCCCGACAAAATAAAAGGGACAAAGTTTTACGATCCGGGAAGCAATCCGCGCGAAGACGAATTGAGAAATTATTTAAAGAAACTGTGGAAGGAAAAATATAATTATTAAAAATTTAGTCCACATTCATTCAGCACATGCAGCGTCTCTTATTTGAATATTCACCCGCTTATATTTTTATATGCCTTCTTGCAGGACTTGGCTATGCGTATGTGCTTTATCAAAGTAAATACCACTGGAGCAAGCGAACCAATCAATTGCTATTTGGCTTACGCGCTTTGCTGGTGACGTTGCTTGCTGCACTTTTATTAGGGCCCATCATTAAGCTTACCCAGAATCTCTTCGAGAAACCGGCTTTGGTTTTCCTCATTGATGACTCCGCCTCCGTCCGGGAAACAACGGACTCACTGAAGCGACAGGAATTAATCTCTGCACTGCAAACCGAGGTGAACGAATTAAAATCGGAAGAGTATGATGTCACTACTCAAACTCTTTCCGGGCAAGCGCCTGGTCAATTCAAAGGAGCCACTTCCGATCTTGCCGGTGCCATTCGCTCCATCACAGCTTCTTACGAAGGCAAAAATTTAGCAGGCATTGTATTGGTGTCTGACGGTATTTATAATTCCGGCACTTCACCACTTTACCTTCCATTGCGCATTCCGGTGTACACCGCAGGTGTAGGTGATACAACGGATCGTGTCGATTTGATTCTGAAAAATGTAGCCTATAATAAAATTGCTTACCAGGGAAACAAATTTCCTTTGCGCGCCGAAGTAGTAGTGAAAGGACTGCCGAATCAGAACGTAACCGTTTCTGTGATGCGTGCCGGCAAATCCATTGGCAGCCAGACTTTAAATTCAGGAACGAAATCATTATTGTCATTCGACTTTCAGGCGGAGGCAACCGAAAAAGGAATTCAACGATTGGATGTTGTCGTTGAATCAGCTCCAACAGAAGTAAATGCAAAGAACAATAGGGCAAGTGCTTTTGTGGAAGTAGTAGAAGGAAAGAAAAAAATTCTTCTCATCGCATCCGCTCCTCATCCCGATATAAAAGCCATCCGTTCCGTTGTGGAGAAAAATCCGAACTACGAATTTCATGTTCATATCCCTGCGGTAAAGGAAGTTGCTCCTGCGCTATTACAACCGGGCGCAGTTGACCTGGTTATTTTTCAACAGGTGCTCGATGTAAGCGGGCGTACCACTGCTCTATATAATACCTTTTCAAAAAGCAATTCTTCATTGCTGCTGATGCTCACCGGCAAATCAAATTTACGCCAGTTGACTAGTCAGGGTATTCCGCTCACATTTGAAAACATGACACAAACCGATGAGGTAACTGCTGTTATCAATGATCAGTTTCGTGATTTTACATTCTCCGAAAATGTGAATTCTGTTTTTGCCAAGTATCCACCCGTCACGGTTCCCTTCGGCAAGTTTACTTATCCTGCCAATGCACAGGTAGTATTGTGGCAACGCATAGGCAGTGTGGTTACTAACCGGCCATTGGTGTTGAGCTGGGAAGAGTCGGGCAAAAAGCAAGCGATCGTTACGGGTGAAGGAATATGGAAGTGGCGACTGAGCGAATACGATGATAATGCAAACACTGAAATTTTTGATGAGGTGTTCGGAAAGCTGATCCAATACTTAAGCACCAAAGAAGATAAACGTAAATTCAAAAGCTTTCCCTTGCAGAATGAATTCACCGATGCCGAAGCAGTGGTTTTCGAAAGCCAGGTATTCAATGATTTATTTCAACCTGTGTATGGCAACAAAATAAACCTGGAACTGCAGGATGAGAAGGGCAAGACTTCTGCTTACAATTATGTCATCGGAGCAGGTAACCAGCGTTACCGGATTGGCGCCTTAAAAGAAGGTGTCTATAAATATAAAAGCTCCACACAGGTGAATGGAAAAACGGAGCAGGTAAGAGGTGAATTCCTGGTAAGCGCACAAAACATGGAGGTGCAAAACTTAACTGCTGATTTCGATTTGCTGCGCAGGCTTTCTCAGGAAACCGGTGGCAACTATTACAACCTCAACCAGGTCGCGCAATTAAGCAACGACATTCAGAAATCGCAGATAAAAAGTATTATCCATTCCGAAGATTCCTTCAACTCCATCATTAACCTAAAAATTGTTTTCTTCCTGTTGCTGCTGCTTATCAGCACCGAATGGTTTATTCGAAAATACTGGGGGTCGTATTAATATCTCTCCTGTTTAATTAAACAGATCCGCCTGATCCGTAGCACGGTCAACTAATCGCGAGTCGATATTTTTTGATGGAGCAATGCCCAGTTTCTTAAACTCCTCCACACGTTTGATGATGTTGCCGGTTCCGCTTGTCAGTTTGTTCATGGCACCTTCGTAAGATTGTTGTGTTTTCCGTACATTGTTACCAAGGTCAAGCAAGTCGTCGGTAAAGCCTTTAAACTTTTCATAAAGACCCGTAGCCTGTCTCACAATCTCCAGCGTATTTCTGTTTTGATGCTCCTGCTTCCACACATTCTTGATCAATTGTAAAGAAGGTATCAGCAATGTAGGGCTCACAAACACAATTCTTCTTTCCAGTGCTTCTTCGTAAAGCAATTGTTCACTCTGAATAGCAAGTATGTAGGCTGGCTCAATGGGTATGAACATAATCACGAAGTCAAGCCCGCCTTCCGATACATTCTTCTGATAATTTTTATCACCCAACCCTTTCATGTGCTGGCGGATAGAAAGCAAATGTGCTTTTAGTGCAATCACCTTTTCTTCTTCCGAGTTGGCATTCACGAAATTATTGTAAGCCGTCAAACTCACTTTAGAGTCAATAACCACGTGTTTGTTATCCGGCAGGCGCACAATCACATCCGGACGGAATCTTCCTTCGGCCGTAGTGAACGATTCCTGTATGGTGTACTCACGATCACGGGCCAATCCTGATTTTTCAAGAATGCTTTCCAATATAAACTCACCCCATGCGCCTTGTGTTTTTGAATCGCCTTTCAATGCACGCGTCAGGTTCTCCGCTTCGCGCGTCATTTGCACATTCAGTTTCTGCAGGTTTTCAAGTTGTTCGCGCAAAGCAGAATTACGTGCTATACTTTCTTTGTTCGTATCCACTACCCGTTTTTCAAACTCTACAATTTTTTCACCCAATGGTTTGAGCAAATCAAAGATGTTGGACTTGTTTTGTTCTGTAAACTTTTTGCTTTTCTCTTCGAAGATATCGTTAGCGAGGTTCTTAAAAAGCGAAGTGAATTTTTCCTGCAAGTCGTGAAGCTCTGTCTTGCGCTCGTCCATCTTGTCTTCCAGGTTACGGTAGTCTGCCTCCGTAGCAGCAAGGCTATTGGTAAGGTCGAGCACCTTGGATCGTTCGCCTTCCAGTTCTCTTTTTATTTCAGAAAATTGCAGCGAGAGAGATTTAGTTTTTTCCTGTTCAGCAATATATAAAGCCTGCGTTTGCTGTCCTTCCGTTAATCCTTTCGAACGGGCAATAAACCACCCTAACCCAGCCCCCGCAGCAATACCTACAATAAGATAAATAATTTCCATGCAGCACAAAGGTAAGGTGGAATTACGATTTTAGATTTACGAATCAGGATTTAATAGTAAGTATAAAGTAATCCGTTTCTCACACGAATGAGATACACCCCTCCCGTTTCTTTACGTAAACACATTGATCCGGCAACAGAAAATCGCCTATCGCAAATTCTACATCCTACATTACATTAGTGTAACTTTACCCCGCTTATGATTCCATTTTCTTCGTTTACCCTGGCCAATGGCCTCAAGGTTTTTGTGCATGAAGATCACTCCGTGCAAATCGCTGTCATGAATATCTTGTACGAGGTAGGTTCACGCGATGAACGGGCCGACAAAACAGGATTTGCTCATCTTTTTGAACACCTGATGTTTGGCGGGTCCGTTAATGTGCCCAGTTATGATGAACCACTGCAGCTGGTAGGTGGTGAGAACAATGCCTTTACCAATACGGACATTACTAATTATTACCTCACTGTTCCGGCTGCAAATATTGAAACAGGATTCTGGCTGGAAAGTGATCGTATGCTTAGCCTTTCCTTTGATCCTAAAGTGCTGGAAGTACAACGCAAGGTGGTGATTGAAGAATTCAAGCAGCGTTACCTCAATCAGCCCTATGGCGATGTGTGGCTCAAACTACGACCTCTTGCTTATAAAACACATCCTTACCTGTGGGCTACCATTGGTAAAGAAATCAGTCACATAGAAAATGCCACTATGGAAGATGTGAAAGAATTTTTCTTTTCACATTATGTGCCCAACAATGCGATCATGGTAATCGCTGGCAATGTTACTACCGACCAGGTGAAAGCACTTTCCGAAAAATGGTTTGGGCCAATACCCGCCGGCAAGAAAGAAAAACGACAACTGCCTGCTGAGTTAAAACAAACTGAAAAACGAATTCTGAATGTAGAAGCTGAAGTGCCATCCAATGCATTGTATAAAGCATGGCACATGGGTGGACGTTTTGATGCCGACTATTATGCAGTTGATTTGTTGAGTGATATTTTAAGTCGTGGCCATTCCAGTCGATTCTATCAGCAGCTGGTGCAGGAGAAAGAAATATTTACATCCGTTTCTTCTTTTGTTACAGGCACCATCGATCCGGGACTTTTTGTTGTGAGCGGAAGAATAAAAGACGGCATCACGATGGAACAGGCAGAGAAAGAAATTGATGAGCTGCTTCAGAAAGTAGTGAAGGAAGGAATTCTTGCTGAAGAACTGGAGAAAGTAAAAAACCAATCAGAGTCCAGCCTTGAGTTTGGTGAAGTGGAAGTAATCAACCGTGCTATGAACCTGGCGTTCTCTGCCCTGTCGGGCGATGCTAACCTGGTGAATCAGGAAGGCGAGAAAATTAAGGCCGTTACCGCAGCAGAGATACATCGCGTAGCTAAAGAAATATTGCGCGAAGAAAACGCGAATGTGATGTACTATCATTCCAAAAAGAAATCAGCATGAAGATAAGAGTGGGAATGGGTTTCGATGTGCATCAGTTGGAAGAAGGACGTGACTTCTGGCTGGGTGGAATTAAACTGGATTCCACAAAAGGCGCAGTGGGTCATTCCGATGCGGATGTATTAATCCATGCGTTGTGTGATGCACTGCTCGGTGCTGCTAACCTTCGCGACATTGGGTTTCATTTTTCAAATAAAGATGAACGATGGAGAGGAAAGGACAGTAAATTTTTTCTGAAAGAAGTAACCCGATTGCTTACAGAGAAGGGCTGGAAAATTGAAAATGCCGATTGTACACTTTGCCTTGAAAACCCAAAGATCAATCCGCACATACCTGAAATGAAAAGAGTACTGGCTCCTTTGATGAATGTAACGGAAGACGATATCTCCATCAAAGCAACTACCAATGAAACACTGGGTTATGTAGGGCGCGAAGAAGGTGTGAATGCATATGCCGTGGCTTTAATTTCCAAGCCCTGATTTTAACACGGATGGCGATTGAAATTTTCACCACTTCCGATGGATCACATTCATTGCTCAACACAGAGTTAAATGAAACCTATCACTCCACCCACGGAGCCCTCCAGGAATCCATTTATGTTTTTATACAGAAAGGATTTGAATTTACTGCTGGACGAAATCAGTTAAGCGAAATTCATATTCTTGAAATCGGTTTTGGTACCGGGCTTAATGCACTGCTTACCTTACAAAAAGCATTAGGCGATTCGGTGAAAGTCTATTACACCACGCTGGAAGTATTTCCGCTTGACGAAGAAGTGTGGCGTAATCTGAATTATGCCGAGAGTCTTGGCATGAAGGAAGACTTTGCCCGACTGCACCTGGCAAAATGGAATGAATGGCAAGCGCTTTATCCGAACTTTCATTTACTAAAACTGAACGGCACACTTCAGCAACTTGATCTTAGTGCTTCTTTGTACGATGTTGTTTATTACGATGCTTTCGCACCCAGTAAGCAACCCGAAATGTGGGAACTACCCGTTCTCGAAAAAGTAATCAAACAATTAAAAACTAACGGCACCTTCGTTACCTACTGTGCCAAAGGACAACTAAAGCGTGATCTGAAAACATTGGGCTTGCAGGTAGAAACACTGGAAGGCCCGCCAGGAAAGAAAGAGATGGTGCGGGGTGTGAATCAAAAAGATCAGAAAGAATAAACTTCTGTTGGCGTGATGCAGGCATCCATCTTCACATCGTGCTCATTTACATCCGTAATGATTTCAACAGGCTCAAAGAAGGATAATCCTATCTTCTTACAATCGGGCCGGCATTGTTTTAAGAACCGGTCATAGAAGCCTTTTCCATAACCAACACGATTTCCTTTCTCATCAAAGATCAATAACGGAATAAGTACCAAATCAATTTCCGATGAAATGGTGGGAATCCCTTGTCTAGGTTCTGGTATTCCCCATGTGTTGGTTTTTATTTCATGAAGTCCTTCGAAATAAAAATTCTCCAGTTCGCTGGTCTGGCTGTTAACTTTAGGGATAGAAATTCTGATGTGCGGAAATTCGCGCCTGATGCGATCAAGAATTTGCCAGGTATCCGGCTCGTTGTTTTTCTCTAAAGGCAGGTAGAGATGAACTACGTTGAGAAAAGAAAGATCGAAGTACGAAAAGAAAAGATGATACAGTTGCTGATTGTACTGAGTTCGCTCTCCTTCTGTTAATTGTTTTCTTTTTTCGAGATAACGCTTTCTGAGCTCCGGTTTACTCATAACTCAGCACATTCATTCTGAAATCAAACGCATCAAACGAAGCGAGCAAATGATCGATGAACTTTGGATCCTGCTGATAAAAATTTAAAAAATTATCGGTGCGCTCCTGCAGATTACCGTTGGGGAAAAGAGTGTCTTTCACTGCCTCAATCTGCCCCAGCTTATCCGATTGATTTCTTTTTTCTGCTTTCAGAAATTTCTTCTCCATCACATGCAGGCTATCAATGGCTTTCTTAGCTTTGGCACTTGTCAATGGCGCAAGCGTTACATCAATCTCCGTTGCACGCAGTTTAATGCTTTCGAAGAGCTGCTCCATCGCCCGGATCTCTGTGCCAAGCGAAAGATTGTGATGTGTATTTTTTACTGTCCAGTGATTGAAGATGAAATTTTTTGTTTCAAAGAAATCACTTATCTCTAATCCGGTCTTGTTTAGTTTACGTTGGGTAGGCTGATCAATGATTGTAGCAAAGTTACGTGGCATCAGCATCGGGAAAGGAATAGTGAAATGTTCAAATACTCCTTTCAACTGCAGCCAGTAAACCGCTTCAGAAGGCCCGCCTACATAAGCGAGGTTAGGAAGAATGATTTCCTGGTATAAAGGTCTTAATATAACATTGGGACTGAAACGCTCCGGTTCTGTTTCAACTTGTTTCTCCAGTTCGCTTTTCGAAAACCGAAGCTTCGAATCCACCACCACAAAATGATCGTCCTTCTTTTCAATGCGACCACGAAGCTGGTTATCAAGATAGAAAAAATTAATATCACGCGCGTGCACTTGTGTGTGATAGCCTAACTTCTGTAGCTCATTCGTGCTCTCTTCCACTTTCTTCGCCAATGAAGAATTGAATACATCTTCGCGGATGACAGGAGTAAAGAGACGTTTCAATTCACGATCATCCGCATCTACAACAACAACGCCTTCTTTGCTGAACAAGGTATTTACATAATGGCGAACAGCATCGCTTAATGTTTTATTCCTGAGATACGCTTCTTTGAATAGCGTAGTGTCTCCCGGAATTTCTTTAAGCAGGCTTTCGAAACCTTTGGTACTGAATCTTCCTACTGCGCCTTTTTCTTCGGTTGTCCAGGTGTATTTTTTCCCGTAAAGGCGAAAGGATTTTATTTCTTCATAGTCATGATCTTCACTGGCCATCCAGTACACGGGCACAAAATTAAAATCAGGATAAGTTTCTTTTAACTTTTTACAGGCATTGACAACGGTTACAATCTTATAAATAAAGTAAAGCGGCCCGGTGAATATATTGAGCTGATGACCGGTGGTAACGGTGAATGTTTTTTCATCGGAAAGCAGTTCGATGTTGCCCCTTACTTCTTCAGAAATAGTGAAAGCCTTGTATTGCTTTTGCAGCGTTTGCACAAGCACCTCACGATTGTGCCGGGGAAACGATTTCTTTTTTTCTTCTATCTGCGATTTGAAATGGGCAACAAGAGGAAAACGATGATAGAATTTTTTTAAGGAATCGGTTTGATTGATGTAGTCGAGAAAGAAATTGGAAAAGGAATGCGTGTCGCGAAAGGGTATATGGCTGTGTTGCATTTTAACAAAACGTTAACAAAGCGAAGAATAAGTCAGGTAAATCATATCCCGAATAACGACAAATTGTAGTTTAGGTTCCAAACAATTACATCAACGCTCAAATAACGTTACCACTCAGATCAAACTCACTGGCATCCGTAATAGCTACATTCACAAAATCACCCATGCGCAAGTATTCTTCGCTGGTGATGATGACTTCATTATCTACTTCAGGCGAATCAGATTCTGTACGGCCAATGAATTCATCACCTTCTTTACGATCGACAATGACTTTGTAGGTATTGCCAATCTTTGCCTGGTTCAATTCAAGTGAAATGCCTTGTTGAATTTCCATGATGGCATCAGAGCGTTCCTGTTTTACTTCTTCAGGCACATCGTCATTCATGGTATAAGAATGCGTGTTGTCTTCATGCGAATAGGTAAACACACCAAGACGATCGAAGCGTGAGCGTTCAACAAAACTGGCCATCTCCTGGAAGTCGGCTTCGGTTTCTCCCGGATGTCCGGCAATCAATGTGGTGCGGATAGCAATGCCCGGAACTTTATCACGCATGGTGTGTATCAGTTCTTCCGTCTTCTCGCGCGTAATTCCTCTGCGCATCAATTGCAGCTGGCGTGTAGATCCATGTTGCAAAGGAATATCAAGATAGTTGCAGATGTTGCTGCGCTCTTTCATCACATCCAGTACATCCATCGGGAAACCTGCAGGAAATGCATAATGCAGGCGTATCCACTCTAAGCCTTCCACATCCGACAGGTTCTTCATCAGATCAGCAAGATTTCTCTTCTTGTATAAATCAAGACCATAGTAGGTAGAGTCCTGGGCGATCAGCAACAATTCTTTCGTTCCGCCTTTCACAAGACTCTTTGCTTCTTTCACTAGTTCTTCAATAGGGCGCGACACGTGCTTGCCGCGCATCAAAGGAATAGCGCAGAAAGAACAAGGACGATCACATCCTTCCGATATTTTCAGGTAAGCAAAATGACTTGGGTTAGTCAGTATTCGCTCCCCTACCAGTTCCTGTTTATAATTCGCGTTGAGCTGTTTCAATAAACGGGAGAGGTCACGTGTACCAAACCATGCATCTACATCCGGAATTTCTCTTTGCAGATCATCTTTATAGCGTTCGGACAGACAACCCGTAACATATACTTTTTCAACCAGTCCTTCTTCTTTGGCGTCCACATAGCGAAGTATGGTATCGATCGATTCCTGCTTGGCATTATCAATGAACCCGCAGGTATTGATCACCACAATATTGGCATCATCCTTTTTTGATTCATGAATAGCATCAATGCCATTTCCCTTTAACTGGGTCAGTAATACTTCCGAATCCACCAGGTTTTTGGAGCAACCGAGCGTGACGATATTGACCTTAGTCTTCTTGTTTCCTTTTGTTTTCAACTTATTTCGTGATGAGCCTGCAAATTTACTAAAAATACTGCCTTATGGCC
>NNBV01002839.1_pt1 | contig 13149 bp, 13 predicted proteins | sample 1173771 | NCBI WGS metagenome assembly NNBV01 (sample SAMN07173938, study PRJNA388173) | plant metagenome | isolation source: symbiotic tissue sample KVS11 | place: Norway: Troms, Kvaloya island
AAGAATACACTGCGTTTGATCATGGTAATTTGGATGAATTCCTACAAAATTATTAATAATCTACTAAATCCATAGACATTATTAACAATTATTTGTAAAAAGCAAAAAGTCAGCTACTTAGGAGCTGACTTTTTTGATTGGATTAAACCTGAGATGAATAACTTACTACTTGGATATTGGCTTCCGTAGGTACACATTACCATACTTCGATTCGAAGCTATAACGTGGCCCTTTGCCCGGCGTGGCACTCACATAGGTGTGAAAATCTTCGTCTTTATTGCTGGTGAATTTCAGATTCAGGTTGGTGTAAATCTGGCCAAAGTTGGTTTCTGCAATTAGCTCGCCAGTGCTCACTTCCTGTAGCGAAGCATCTACGCCACCATAGGTAGCATCCACAGTAAGTGGGCCAGTGAAGTTGGTGATCTCTACCATACCGTACACCGATTCGACACGTGTCTCCATGTTCTTTGGAACTTTTATTTCCAGTTCGATTTCAATTTCTGCGTTCATCGATATGGAGTTATAAGCTCCCGGATTTTCTGCCTGGTATTTTTTGAAATCACTTTTGTCTTTGAATACCATCTTCTGTTCGCCACGTGTTACCACATATCTTCTGGGGAGATTTTTCATGTCACGTATTTCGGCGCGTATGGTTATCTGATTTCCGTTTTCCGATTGGTCTAAAACAAATGCATCATCATTTTCTCCTGCGTTGATGCTGACCTTCCCGGTGATGGCGACTTCATTTTTGTCCCAGGTACTTACTTTGATCAGTTGAGGATAATCGAAATGCATCTTAAGGTTCTGTCCTGCTTTTACAGGAATGACTTTGTCGATTTTGGTTTGGGCATAACTGATCAGGGATGTCGCCAGGGCGAGCATCAGTATAAATTTTGTTTTCATGGTTGTAGATTTTAAGAAGCATCTCCCGATGGATGAGATCGGGAGATGCTTTCGGTTATTTTTTTCTCAGGTAGACGTTGTTGTGTGTGGAGGATAAGTTGATCTCTATACCTCCGCCATTTATTTTACCCGTGAGGTCGCCACTGTATTTCTTCATTCCTCCGGTGGTTTTGTCCATTTCAATTTTGAAATCAGGGTCAACAAAGATTTCTCCCCATGTGGTGCTGAGTTTAAGATTTGCTTTTGTTGTTACTGGCATGGCAATGTCAACATGAGCATGAACAGATTCGATGTTAACAGGGCCTTTAAAAGTTCCACCCAACGAAGTTTCAATATCACCGTGTACCGTTTTGATATTAAGTGGCCCGTTTACATTAGTAAGAACAACACCGCTGTGAACTGTTGATACTTCAATTTCCCCATCGAAGTTTTTTACTTCAAACTTATCTCCGTGAGGTGAGGTGTGTGAATAAGAAACGGTGACTCCCTTGGGCACAAGTATCTTCACATTAGGTCCATCCGTTTTCTTAAGCTGATTCACTTCAATCACTCCATTCTTGTCAGTCACTGCTAAACCTAAACCTGTATTATCTTCCAGGCCCATGCTGCTGATGGCTCGCAATCCCTTGGCTCGTTCGTCATTATCACGGTTGTGATCACGCACTGAGAAAATGATTTCGTTGCCGCTGTGGCCTTCTATGGTCACATGATTTACTTCGTTGATCTCTAATCGTCCGGTGCTCTTGGCAACTTTATATTCCTGTGCAAACAAGAAGCAAGTCATCATCATTGCCGCTAATGTCATTAATCCCTTTTTCATAAAATATCTTTTACTTGTTATGTTTTTACTTTTAGTTCACTACTATTTTTTCCTCAGATAGATCTTACCATAGTTGGCACTCAGGTCGATGCTGATTCCGCCGCCATTGATTTTGCCGTTAACTTTGTCGCTGTAGCGGATCATGTTGCCTGTCTTTTCTACTTCGATCTTAAACTCGGGGGCGACAAAGATTTCACCATAAGAAGTACTCATCTGCAGATTGGCTTTCGTAGCCTGGGGAAGGGTGACATCCACCAGTCCGTATACCGACACAATAGAGACAGGACTTTTGATGGTAGTTCCGAAATCAGCTTCTACTTTGCCATAGATGGTTTTGATCGTAAGCGGTCCGGTCACATTTTCCAGCTCCACGCTGTTGTATTGGGCAGACACTTCAATTTCATTTTCCAGATTTTTGAAACTTGCTGTGCCTCCGTACTGCGACTCAAAAGCGAACGAAATGATTATTCTTTTCGGAACCAGGATTTTGATATCGGGCGAATTGGTTTTCTTCAACTGCGATACCTGGATGATATTTCCCTTGTCCGATACGTTAATGCCAAGGCCGGTGTTGTCTTCCAGTCCCAGGCTGTTGATGGCAGTAAGCCCAATAGCGCGCTCATCTTTTTCTGCTTTGTGATTTTGCGAAGTGAAGATGATCTCGTTTCCGGTATGCCCTTCTACCGTCACTCTGCCAATGTTTAACTCCAATCGGCCCGAGCTTTTAGCAATTTTGAATTCCTGTGCCTGCAACCATGTCACCGTAGCGAACAGGATGATTAAAATGCTTCCTATACTTAATCCTTTGTTTTTCATTTTTTCATTTTTTTAACTAACCCTTACTTCTCTAACCTCGTGCATTAAATACTTAGTCGTGCTTGCAAGCTTTGTTGAGTTTTTAATGTCTACCCTATATTCAGTTGACAATAAACAATCGACATACGTTGTACTTTGTGTGTTGTCAATTGGTTTTTGTCAACTGTCAGTTCTTTAAGATAATTTCATCAATCCCGAATAGGCTTCATCTTTTACGGCCTTCATCGTTTTGTTGTCATCCACTATCTTTTTCAAGTCGTTCACAATTCCTTTTTCTTTCATCTGCACCATCAGCTGTATCAAAGCCATCTGTACCAATGGATCTTTTTGTTTGCTCAAGGCTTTGATCAGTTCCTTTCTTACCTGTGGCTCCTGGTGAAATTTGCTCAGTGCATCGAGCGCAGCCAGGCGCACATTGGTATTGGGATCTTCGTTCATTGCCTTTACCAGTGCCTGCACAATTCCATTATCGGGTTTTTCTATTTCCATCACCTGCGATACTGCAATCATGCGCTGGCTTGCCGATTCTTTATTCTCAAGCTGAGTGAGCATTAGACTTCTTATTTGTTCCATCTGCTCTTTCATCTTTGCCAGCTCTACTTCCCGCTGTTGATTTTTATTAATCCAAAATCCAATAGCAACACCTGACAATACCAATGCAATGGCTGCAGCAGCACGGAAAATCATCGGTGAGAAGAAGATTGTCTTCGCGGTAACTGGTTTTTGCTGTGCCATCTCGGCTTTCAATAGCTCATCAAAGCCCTTCTTTAGTTTGACCGAAGGCTCGAGCTGCGCAGATTTATCTATGGCGCGAATCACTTCACGTGTTTGCTCATACAGCTTGTAGGCATCTTCGTTTGCTGACAGCTCACGTTCTATCCCTGCCTTCTCTTCTTCATTCAGCTTGCCATCGATGTAATCAATGATCAGGCTTTCCAGTTTTTCTTTATCCATATCGCTGCTTCCTTAAATCTTTTCCAGTTCAAAATAATGTTCTCTCAGTTTCGCTATGGCGCGATGTACTTTCACTTTAATATTGGCCACAGTAGTATCCATAAGCACTGCGACCTCTTCGTATTTCATGTGCTGAAAGCGGGTGAGCACCAGCAGCTCGCGCTGCTCTTCGCTGAGCAAGGCCATTGACTTTTGCAGTAATTGTTCCTGCTCGTCCATCATGGCACTCTCTTCGTTATCGGCTATGCGCTCACCCATTTTCTCTATATCTACAAAATCTGCTTTCTTGTTTTTTATCTTTTGATAGTGATCCGAAAACACATTGCGTGCTACCTGGTAAATCCACGACTGAAATTTTAATCCTTGCCGGTAACTGTTACGATACCGGATCATGCGCAGAAATACATTTTGTGTCAGGTCCTCGGCCGTATCTCTGTCCATGGCGAGGCGCGCCAGGAAGTTGAACAGCCGCTTGTGATACCTGTCAAAAAGGAGGGAAGCCTGCTGAAGATCACCATTTTGTACGGCCTCCATGATCTGTTCGTCTGTCATTCGATCTGCGCTTTTTGTCAAGTTTCGTGTTAGTTACCGGGAGGGGTAACAAAGGTTACAAATGAATTGGAAGAAAGATACGAAGGCTAAAGAAATGCTCCGATTCAGGAGGATAGCGCGCGCTTTGCTGATATGCCTGACGGTTTCACCTCAGAAATAGATTGGTTAACCTCAAATGTGCCAGGTACTATGAATCAACTGCTTACTTATTCGTTGTATGGAGCAATAAAGCTGTATAAAACGAAACGTAATTATGGAAAGGAAGCAATTTTTGAAGAGCCTTGGAATGAGTGGACTTTTGTTGCCATTGCTCGCCTGTAGCGACAGTGAAGATCCCACTTCAGGCACATCAACCACAACCACCACGGGTACGACCACTTCATCAGGTACATGTACGGTCTCACCTACCGAAACAGAAGGGCCGTTTCCAACCAAAGATCCTTCTACATTGGTAAAGGCCGACATTCGTTCTGATCGTACAGGTCTTCCACTTGATGTAAAGATCACGATTCAAAACAAAAACAATAGTTGTGCTGCTTTGGAAGGGGCTATTGTGGATATCTGGCATTGTGATAAGGATGGTAACTATTCGGAGTATGGTGGCACCGGCATGCAGTCTACCAATTATACGTCAGTACATTTTTTAAGAGGGAGACAGACTACCAATAGCAACGGTGCGGTTGGCTTTACTACTATTTTTCCTGGTTGGTATACAGGCAGAGCCACGCACATTCACGTTCACATTTATAACTCGTCTGGCAAGTCGTTGCTGGTAACGCAGATTGCTTTCCCGGAAGGAACAGACAGTGCTGTGGTACAGGTAAACGCAGCGAGCAGTTCGGGTTACACCAAAGGCATGAGCGGGTACACCTACAATAAGAGCGATAATGTTTTTTCGGACGATACAGCAGGTGTGGAGATTGCTACAGTAACCGGAAGCATTTCTGCCGGGTATGCATTGGTTCATACCATAGCAGTAAACGCTTAAAGTAACATAGATATAAACAACTGGATTTACTTTGATTTCATATTCGGGGGTTTGTGGGATGATAAAGTGAATCTGTAAGTAACAGTTGTTTTGTGCAGCGTGTACCGGGCAGCAATGTCCGGGCACTCTGCTTAATATAACACTGATTAAGATTTAACATGAAGGGACTGATCAAATTATGTTATCGTAAGGTCATCGATGTTTCCTCTACAAGTGTATGGGATAAGTATGTGTTTGAGGATACTTATAAAGAGTATTACATGCAGGCACAGCAGTTCGATCAGCAAAGCAAGTACGGCACTTTTCAGGAGATGGTTAAACATATTCCTTCTGCAGAACAAATGCATTACCTAGTGAGCACTGCTGCTGTAAATTATATCCGTCAGTTAGATGGTGTATTTCCGGAAGTGCTGAATGTGATGGGTGAGCGTTGCGTTCCTTTTGAAAATTTCAGGTTTGAGATTCTGGAATCGGATATCAAAAACAAAGAGCAGCACAAAGTGGCCATCCGTTTTTATAGTAATGTACTTACCTGGATTGGTTCCATTGACAATCAACTGGTATTCGCTAAAGGAGATCAATCCCTGCAAATTCATAGTGGCGAATTGATTGAAACAGAAATGCTTTTATGGAGAAGTAATCTTACCATTCATTCTTTCCGGCAGATCATGGTGCCTGTCGCATACAAACATTTTGAAAACTAATATGCCATCGCAAACACAAACCGAAGCGATTATCTATCTGGCTGAGCAACGTGCATGTACACAGTCCAACTGGCAAAGGAGTTATCATACTTTTTATCCCGCATCAGATTCAAAGAATGGCAACGCTGCGTGGGGAAATCTGAAAATAGTAAATGATGATACGCTGAAAGGCAGACACACGTTTAATTATTCTTTTGATGAAGATATGCAGATACTTCTTCTTCCCATTGTAGGTGGATTAAGTTATCAGCATGGTATTAACGCTAAATTTATTGAAGTGGGCGAATCTCAGCTCGTTTCTTTACCGAAAGGAGAGAAGCTGGCCATCACGAATACCTATGAGCTTGAACTGATCAACTTTATTTGTGTGGGATGGAATCAATGTAGTGCAGTAGAGAATAGTCATTATTCGTTTGATCTCGATGCTGGAAAAAATAAAATGATCACAATGCCTGCCTTCTCCATTGGTAAGTTCGGTGGCAGAGAAGAGGAAGTATATCAACTCAAAAATCCGGATAAAGGTATTTTTGCTTTTGTAGTGGAAGGAGCGTTTGAATTACAGAACCGGCTGCTTCAACCACGTGATGGTCTTGCACTATGGAACACTACTGAAATTGAATTCGAAGCGCTTTCGGAAGGAGCGATACTGCTATTGATTGAACCGGAAGAGGATAGGTAGCTCTTATTTTAAATCAATACTTTCCGGTTGTTGCAGTAAATTCAATCCATTAGTGATTAGCTTTTCCAGGTGCGATTGATGGTCGCCTTTGTTTTCAAGATACAACCGTATGGAAGCACTCAATGCCTGATATTGCATACGATCCTGCACTATTTCCAGTATCTCCATAGACAATAGCCAGTCATTCGGAAAATCATCGACTACACTTTGCCATAGCGAAGGAAGCTGAGCTATAAGTTGCTCGTCATTCCGTGCGTTGCGCACAAAGCGATAATGTTCATGGAGCTGTAATGCTTTTTCATCGTACTGAATTTTATGCATCTTCTCATGGGGCACAAGCACGGTGGGCTGAAAAGCTTCCACATCGGCCGGGCCGGCAAAGGCAGAAACAATCTTCTCTCCGATGGCCAGGGTATAAGAAGGCGCAGCATGAAGAATTTTTTCATTGAACCTGACAATGGCGTCATGAAATTCGATAAGAATATTTTTGCCTGACGCGCTTCGTATAATTTGCTGTACAATGCCCTCCACAGAAATGCCCTGCTCAAAATTAAGATAGGCGGGTTTACTCTCTTCTATACCATTGCTTGCCAACTCCTCCACAGACATGTCTTCTACAGCCGTTACAGAAGAGGTCAGCTTACCAACAGGGGATGAGAATCCATTAGCAAAATGATCTTTGCCATAGCCACTGAGTTGAATATCATTTACGGCTAATGCACTTGGCCCTGTGGTTTGTATAAATACGGGCAGGTCATCTGCCTCAATCACATGGGTGAACGTTCCTGTCACCTGCAGTCCCGAACTGTACTGAATGGTGCCGGTTTGTTGTGAAGCAATGGCTTTCCTGATTCCATTTATTCCACCCGTGGTCCATGCCATAATCTTTTTAAATTCTTCCAGCACCGTAGTAAGATGTGCAAAATCGGGTGTAACAAAAAGCTGCGGCTGTGGTTTGGTGATGTCATAGTTGCAGTGCATTGCATCCAATGTGTAAGCAAGCTTCTTCACATCGCTTTTCAGGCAGCTCATGCCTTCTCCGATTGACGACAGCAACCCTGCTCCATATAATTTGAAATGATCAGGCGTTCCGATTAATCCATACTCTACCGTCCACCAATGCAGGTTGCGGATCAATGCCATCTCGGWAGGTACTCCCATGTTGCGTTGTATTTCTTCAATGGCCAGCTCCGCTTCTTTTACTTCTTCTTCACGGGTATTCGGATCTTCCTTAATGATCGATAGGTGACGAATTGCTTCATAGAGCGCTACATCTTTCTGCGAAGAGAATGCTTTACTTCCTGCTTCGCCAATGTGCTTGAGGTAAGCGGCAAACTCTGGCACAGCAAGTATGGGGGCATGACCTGCAGATTCATGAATCACATCCGGTGCGGGGGTATACTCGATATGTTCAATGGTACGGATATCAGCAGCAATCACCAGCACATTGTATTTCGTAAACTCCATAAATGCACCGGGGGGAATAAATCCATCTACGGCTACTGCTGCCCAGCCTATACTCTGAAGTATGCGGTTCATTCCATACATGGTAGGTATCTGTTCTACTTCAACACCGGTAAGCTGTAAGCCCTTCACATACGATTCATGTGCTACTTTGCGCAGGTGATAGTAGTTCTGCCGCATCACATAGCGCCAGACTGCCTGGTCTACGGGCGTATAGGCATTGTAAGGTTGATCTACTACAAACTGTAATAAATGCCGGGGAAGTTTCTGTGTTACTTCGTTTAACTCCATAGTTCAGTTTTGATTACCGGCACTTAGTAAAAGAAGCCATGCTTTTTTCACTTCTCCATTAATAAGAAACGCCTGTGCCTGTTTATGAATTGTGGTAAGGTGATCTTCGTTTATGCCTTGAGTGATCACGTTATCCTTAAAATCTTTTGCGAAAGCATTTACTTCATCAGGCGATGGGATTTTGTCAATGTTAGCAAGACGACCCAGGTTATTACCGGTAAGCACTTTGCTGTTGCGTATGTGATCGGGAAGCAGATCAATTCCGATCCCCACAGGTACAACCGGTTTGGGAAGTTCAAAGATATTGTCACCATTTACACGACAGTAATAATCACCGCCCATGCGTGCCACATTGTCCATCTTGCGTGGATCTACTTTCCTCTGTGCATTGAAAATAAAATCCTGCGCATGGATAATAACTACTTCGCAGATCACCAGGTTGCCTGCACCACCTTCATTTCCTAGCGACTTCACTTCGAGCACGCTGCATTCAAAAGACACAGGTGACTCTTTCACGCGAGGTGGTTTTACCAAAGTGGAAGGAAGCTCAGTCAATCCTGCCTTTATAAATTCATTTACTCCTCTTTCATACTCAGAGCTGGCCAGCGACACCTGTTCGACTATAGCATAATTCACTGTGTTAATGACAACTTCTTTCGTCTCCAGAATGTTTTCTAATGTGTGCTTCGTGGTATTATCACGCACTCGCCTGGAAGGTGAGAATACAAGAATGGCAGGATTGGTACCAAAGATATTGAAGAAACTAAAAGGGCTTAGATTAACATTTCCCTCGCGGTCAACGGTGCTTGCCAAAGCAATGGGTCTTGGTGATACAGCCCCCAATAACAAATCGTGAAGTGATTTCTTATCTTCTGCTTTTGATGGATCAATGATCATAATGATGAATTGATTTTTCCTTTCACTGATCCAAAGCCAACGCGGGCGTTGTCTTTTACTGCAAATCCTTTCATGATCACGGTATCACCGTCCTGAAGGAATTTTCTGGTACTGCCGTCCTGCAAAGTAATGGGTTCCTGCCCATTCCGTGTTTGCTCCAACAGACATCCTGCGCTGTCGCGCGATGGTCCGCTGATTGTGCCCGATGCCATGATGTCGCCAACGTTGACATTGCATCCATTCACGGTGTGATGTGCCAGTTGCTGGCAACTGTTCCAGTACATGTATTTAAAATTGGAGCGGCTGATGCACTCGGCCTTACCTCCGTCGGGTTGTAATTCAATTGCTAACTCAATGTCGTAGTTGCTATCTCCTTTATATTCCAGGTAGGGCAGCACGGGTACATCCTGTACCGGGCCGTTGGTTTTATAAGGAGCCAGTGCTTCAGTAGTCACAATCCAGGGCGATACGGATGACATAAAGTTCTTTGCCAGGAAAGGTCCAAGCGGTACATACTCCCAGCTTTGAATATCCCTTGCTGACCAGTCGTTGAATAAGAGAAAACCAAAAATGTATTCTTCTGCTTTACCGGTCGGGATCGATTCTCCAAGTGATGAATTCTTTCCGATCACAAATCCGATCTCCAGTTCATAATCCAGCGAGCGGCTCGGGCCAAAGCCAGGAACAAGATCGTCCTTGCCTTTGAACTGGCCTTTGGGGCGGAGTAATGGCGTATCCGACACAACGATGGATGATGCCCTTCCATGGTAAGCAACCGGTAAATGTTTCCAGTTGGGAAGTAGCGCATTGGCGGGATCACGAAACATAGCACCTACATTGGTCGCGTGTTCTTTACTGGAATAGAAGTCAGTATAATCGCCCACTTTTACTGGCAATAACATGGTCACTTCTTCTTGTTTGTAAAAAACCTGTGCGTGAATGTTTTTTTTGTCCTGCAGTTCACGATTGTCTTTCGAAAACAATTCAATCAGTCGGTCTCTTACCTTATTTGTGTATTCTTTTCCGAGTGAAATGAAATCATTCAGGTGTGCGTTGTGAAATACGTCTGCCGATTCCAACAGCTTGCTGAAGTAACCGCGCTCTGCCAGCACCGCAAGATCAACTACATGCGATCCGATGGCGGTACAGCAGCGGGGAGAAATTTCCTTCGTTTTAAAAACACCAAAGGGAATATTATGTATACTAAAGTCGCTGTCTTCTGAAATAGTTATCCAGGAGGTAAGCGAATGACTTGCCTTCATATGATTCTTACTTACGAAAAAAATAATTTACAATGTGCCCCTGATCTCCTGCTCGCGTTCGATGGCTTCAAACAATGCCTTGAAGTTTCCTTTGCCAAACGATTTGGCTCCTTTACGCTGAATAATTTCAAAGAATAACGTAGGACGATCTTCCACCGGTTTGGTAAAGATCTGCAACAGGTATCCTTCTTCATCACGATCTACAAGAATATTCAGTTCACGTAAGGGTTGAATGTCTTCATCAATCTTGCCCACACGCTGCAGCAGATCTTCATAATAATAAGCAGGTATAGTCAGGAATTCAACGCCTCTGTTCTTTAGTTCTGATACGGTATGGATAATATCATCGGTAGCAATAGCAATGTGTTGCACACCTGCTCCCTGGTAGAAATCCAGGTATTCATCAATCTGTGAACGCTTCTTTCCTTCAGCGGGTTCGTTGATGGGGAACTTGATGTACTCGTTCTTGTTGGAAACCACCTTAGACATCAGTGCGGTATATTCCGTAGAGATATCATTATCATCGAAGGTGATCAGCAGTTTGAAACCCATCACGTCTTCGTAGAACTTCACCCACTTGTTCATATCACCCAATGCTACATTGCCCACACAATGATCGATGTATTTAAGTCCGACCGGTGTGGTTTTGAAAAGGCTCTTTGCTGCTTTGTATCCCGGAAGGAAAGGGCCGCTGTAGTTTTTACGTTCCACGAAAGTGTGAATCGTTTCTCCGTACGTCATGATCGAAGCAGTCACAACCACTCCAAATTCATCAAACGTAGTTTTAGGTTCTGAAACGGAGGTCGCCCCGCGTAAAGTAGTTTCCGCATGTGCTTTGGCCGCATCATCTACCCATAGCGCCAATACTTTTACGCCATCACCATGGCGTTGCACATGCCCGGCAATAATACTGTTAGGGCTAAGTGAAGTAGTGAGCACCAAACGGACTTTACCTTGCTGTAAAACATACGAAGCATATTCACGCTGCCCGGTTTCTGGTCCGGCATAAGCCACCAGTTCAAAACCAAAAGCATGCTGATAATAGTGGGCTGATTGTTTGGCATTGCCTACATAGAGTTCGATATAATCCGTTCCGTTCAAAGGAAGAAAATCTTCAGCTACGTCTTTGTGCAGTTCCTGCAAGGTGGGTGTCTTTGTTGTTGTCATGGTGTTTCTTATTAATTTCTTTGTTATCTGATCACTATTCACTTAACGATTAACTGTTTTCACTGCTCAGCCATGATTTAAAGTACTTGCCATCGTCAATCTTCATTGCCGCTTCAGTGATCATCAATGGCCGGAAGGTGTCCACCATCACAGCAAGCTCTTCTGTTTTTGTTTTGCCTATGCTTCGTTCCATAGCACCCGGATGCGGGCCATGGGGTATACCACCAGGGTGCAGTGTAAGTTGCCCTTGTGAAATATCATTGCGACTCATAAAATCTCCGTCTACATAATAGATCACTTCATCGGAATCAATATTGCTGTGATTGTAAGGCGCAGGAATAGAGCGTGGATGATAATCATACAAACGAGGACAGAACGAACATACCACAAAGTTATGTCCTTCAAAAGTCTGGTGTACCGGAGGCGGCTGATGTACTCTTCCGGTAATTGGCTCGAAGTTATGTATAGAGAATCCGTACGGATAGTTATAACCATCCCAGCCCACTACATCAAAAGGATGTGTAGCGTAGACATAATTGTAGAGTTGATGTTGTTTTTTTATTTTGATGAGGAAGTCACCCTTCTCATCATGGGTTTCCAAGTCAGAAGGAAGAATGAGATCGCGTTCACAGTAAGGTGAATGTTCCAGTAACTGACCAAACTCATTGCGGTAACGCTTCGGTGTGTAAATAGGGCTGAACGACTCCACATACAAAATACGATTATCAGCCGTATCAAACTGTATCTGGTAAATCATACCACGGGGTATGTTTAGGTAGTCACCATATTTAAAAGGAATAGATCCCAGCAGTGTTTTTAGTTTACCCGATCCTTTGTGGATGAACAGTAATTCATCGGCACCTGCATTCTTATAAAAGTAATCGGTCATGGACTTGCGTGGAGCAGCAACTCCCACATGCACGTCATTATTTACCAGGAGCGTTGTTCTGCTTTCAAGAAAATCATCCTGGGGAGCTACATCAAAACCGATGAATTTTCTGCTCAACAAACTTTTTTCAAAAGCAATTTTTGGAGCTACGTCAATCACCTCTTTTACCTGCTTCACTTCCGTAGGCCGATGGGTATGATACAGGAGTGAAGCCATACCGTGAAAACCTTCAGTTCCAAACAGTTGTTCGTAGTAATAACCTCCGTCCGGCTTTTCAAAAATGGTGTGTCGTTTGGAAGGTCTTTTTCCTAAAGAATGATAGATCGGCATAGCGTTGTGATAGTGATTGAAATCGATTTACCCTGCCTGGCAAAGATAGTAATGCAATCGATTTAATGATAAGAAAAACGCACATTACTACGATTTGAAACAGACATAGAATAATGGCAGGCAACCTGTTTTGCTACTTATTTCCTTTCATGAAATAAGTAGGCGGTAAAATGGCATTAAGCAAAATTAAAGACTTTGAATAGTGAATATGGGCGGATTTTATTCCGTTTGCTGTTGGAATTATGACCGTGGGAATTGATGCAGAGGAGCCTGATTGAGGATAGAATCGAATAGCGTGTTATTTTCTGATCGGTAATGATAAGCACCATGATGTCACTTAATCACTGTTTCCTCCAGGTCTTTCTTAGAAAAAAAATATGTGTATGGTACAATGAAATCAATAAACTCATGTAAGGTTTTTGTTAAAAATGGA
>NNBV01003203.1_pt1 | contig 13132 bp, 14 predicted proteins | sample 1173771 | NCBI WGS metagenome assembly NNBV01 (sample SAMN07173938, study PRJNA388173) | plant metagenome | isolation source: symbiotic tissue sample KVS11 | place: Norway: Troms, Kvaloya island
TGCTGAACTCAAGCAAGATCTTCATAAAATGATTGATCAGATAAATGATGAGAGTTTCTTACAGGCTGTATATGTAATCCTTGACCGCAAAAAGCAGGAAGATTTTTACGGTGAGTTACATCCGGCTTTACAGGCATCCATTGAAAGAGGGCTGAATCAAATTAAGAATGGTCAAAAACTACCGCATGAGGAGGTTAGAAAGCTATACAGTAAGTGGCTTAAATGAGAAGGGTAGAGTGGTCGCTAGAAGCAAAGGACAGTTTGGTTCAGATTGTTACTTACGAGTTAGTATACTCGTTACCACTTCTGTTGATAACAGATAAAATCCGAAAAGCTGAACCCATAATTTTATAGGTCCAGCATTTAATTTTTACATCTCTCTGATCCAGATATTTCTGAAGCTTACCGGGTTGCCATGATCCTGCAACTTCAATGATGCTTTGCCATGTGATACATAGACGGGAAGTCCTTTGTATTCTGTAGGGCCGTTGATCTGCGTATGATTTTGAACCACTACACCATTGTGAATAACCGTGATATAAGCAGGAGCAATTACTCTTCCATTCTCGCTGAAGCGAGGTGCTGTATAAACTACATCATACGCTTGCCATTCGCCTGGCTTGCGTGTAGCATTCACCAATGGAATAGATTGCTTATAGATAGAACCGGCTTGTCCGTTGCTATAGGTTACGCTTTCATAACTATCCAACACCTGAAGCTCGTAGCGTTCCTGTAAAAAGATACCACTATTTCCACGGCCCTGTCCTTCACCTTCCACCACAGATGGAGATCTCCATTCAATATGCAATTGAAAATCACCAAAAGTCTTTTTTGTTTTGATATCGCCTTTGCCTTTGGCAACCGTGAAAGCACCCTCTTTCACTTCCCAGGCAGCAGCAGCACCATCCAGTGATGTCCATTCAGCAAGATCTTTTCCCCCGAATAAAACAATAGCATCGGAAGGAGCTTCAGCAAACACAGGGTTGGCCGTTATCTTCTTTGGTTTCAGATCCCAAACTTCCGTTACTTTAGGATCAAGAGATTCGCGAGGTTGAGTTTGTGCAAAAGCGCCCATGGCACCGGCACAAAGCAATAGAGTAAGAGTATTACGCATGATTTTACTTTTTGTGAAAATTAAAGGTAAGCAAAATCAATACCTGTTTATCAAACACAATCGGTTGAAAGAATTGGAAAAGCGGTAGAAATGGAGGATGGGAAATAGTTACAAGTTGCAGGTGTAAAACTTCCAGGTATTTAAGACTTGTAACTTGAAATTAGTAAAGTAACAGTAACTGAGTTACTCGGGCTGATACCTGTCAATAATATCCTGACTGATCATTTTATAGATCGCAGATAATTCTTCTTCCTCTTTCAGAAAATCGAGGTGCTTATCCAGTATTTGTAAATCCCCACGCATTGCCGGTCCGGTCTGCGCCTGTTCAGGATCCATGGATAGACTTTTATTGAACGTCTCAACAACGAGAGGCTTCACCAGGTCAAACGTAAGTCCGTTGCTCTCCAGGATTTTCTTCGATAACGTGAGCATGTGATTGGAGAAATTGGAGGCAAACACGGCTGCTACATGCAATGCCTTTCGTTCTTCCGAGCCAATTTTTTTCACGTTGGTACTGATGGCTTTGGCCAGTGTCATCATTACTTTTTCTGTCTCTTCATTATTGCTTTCGATAAAAAGAGGAATAGTACTGAAGTCGATTTTCTTATTTCGGGTAAATGTCTGTAGTGGGTAAAATACTCCTGTGTTCAATGTAGCTGCATATTGCAGTTCGGTAAGCGGTTGTGTGCCTGATACATGGAACAGATAGGCTTTTTCCGGTAAGATAATTTCACGGGCTATTTCCTGGATCACATCATCCGCGGTGGCAATAATGAACACCGATGATACGCTGGTAGAGAAATCAAGAGTGGCTTTTACTTCGGCCTGGTAAAGTCGTTCTGTTAATGCTTCGGCATGCTGGGGATTACGACTATATACTTCCTTTACAATATAGCCGGCATTATCCAGTGCAGGCGCCAGATGCCAGGCCAAGTTGCCCGATCCGATGAAACTTACTGTAAACATTCGAATACATTAAGGTGATTATGAAAGAAGTATTTGGGGCTCATTAATTTGTATCTGAGAGGATGACCTCCTCATACATTAACTAATTTGCTGCCAACAATCGCTGCTAGCTTATCTACCGTTGTATCGATTTCCTCTGCGGTATTGTTTTTGCTGAACGAGAACCGAACTGCACCGCGGTTAGACCCCGGATACAAAGCACCGAGTACGTGCGAACCGGTAGATGCCCCGCTACTACAGGCACTTCCTCCGGATGCAGATATCCCTTGCAAGTCAAGATTGAAAAGTAACATGGAGTTCTCTTCTGATTCAGGAAGACTTACATTAAGAACAGTGTACAAACTTTTGTCGAGGTTCGCAGAATCACCATGAAATGAAACACCGTGGATAGCTTCCTTCAGTTTTTCAATCATGCGTGCTTTTAGTTTTTTGATATGCGTTTCATGCTCTGCCATATCGCGGTAAGCAATCTCTAGTGCCTTGGCCAGGCCAACTATACCGTATGTGTTTTCTGTTCCGCCACGCATGTTACGTTCCTGCGCTCCTCCATGTATGAGTTGCCCGATCTTTCTGTCTTTGCGGATGTACATGAATCCTACTCCTTTCGGCCCGTGAAACTTATGTGCACCGGCGGTCATTCCACAGACATACAGATTTTTCATGTCGTGTTTGTAGTGACCCATGGTTTGTACGGTATCGGAATGGAAGAATGCTTTGTAATGTTTGGTCAGCTCGCCCACGCGTTCGATATCAAGAAGATTGCCGATCTCATTATTCGCATGCATCAATGAGATCAGTGCATTCGGGTATTGTTTTAATAATTCTTCCAGGTGAGCAAAGCTGATGTGCCCGTTCTCATCCATATCCACATGATGTACCTGGATGATGCCTTTCTTCTCCTGTATCTCTAATGTATGCGTTACTGCATGATGTTCAATAGGAGTGGAGATGGCGTGCTGTATGCCGTACGCCTGAATGCTGTTTACAATGAGTGTATTATCTGCTTCCGTACCACCGGAGGTGAAAATGATTTCACCCGGAGTGCAGTTTAATAATTCGGCAATCTTCTTGCGCGATGATTCAATCGCTGCCCTCACTTTTCGGCCGTGTGCATGAGTTGATGATGGATTCCCAAAATCTTCCAGCATGTAAGGCTTCATTGCTTCAAATACTTCCAGATCCAGTGGAGTAGTAGCGGCATTGTCAAGATAAATTCTCATCGGTATTACGCTCTTCATTATCTAAAATTCTTCTTCCCATTTCCCTTCCTGCATGTCCAGTTTGGCAAACTCTCCTGTGTCGGTAAACTCAGAAGCAGTTTGCGAAATCTCAAACACACCGTGTTCATTAAACCCAGAATGAAACGACACCTGGTTGCGATACAGTGTTACCTGAATTCCATAAAGGCCACCTTTGAAATTAAAAACGATGGCATCTTTATCTTCTTGTTCTATTTCAAATTTGTAACTCAGCAATCGCTGCTTTAGTTTCTCAAATTGCTCATCCGTAAAGTCTGGAATGCGGGCATCGTCCTCCAGGAATTCAAATCCCTTGTTTTGATCCTTTACTTCCTTCCTGAATAGCAATACAGAGTAACTCATTCTGAAAGCAAATTTACGATTTTATAATCGTTTGTATAGCAGCAATCACGCGTTGAGCAAGTGCCGCTGCCTTCTTCTCGTTTTGTGATTCCGCATAGATACGAATGATGGGTTCTGTATTCGACTTTCTTAAGTGTACCCATTCTTTCTCTGCCTCAAAATCGATCTTTACGCCATCGATTGTATCGATCTTGTGGCTGATATAGGTTTCCCGCACTGCCTCCAGTACTTTGTCAACATCGATATCAGGAGTAAGTTCAATTTTGTTTTTGGAGATGAAATAAGAAGGCAGTTCATTCCTTAATTCAGAAACTTTTTTCTTTGATTTTGCCAGGTGTGTCAGGAATAAAGCAACTCCGATCAACGCATCGCGGCCGTAGTGAAAATCGGGAACAATAATTCCCCCGTTACCTTCACCACCAATAACGGCATTCGCTTCTTTCATAGCAGTCACTACATTCACCTCACCCACAGCAGCAGCTACATAGCGGCCGTTTGCTTTCTCGGTTACATCGCGCAAAGCACGTGTGGAGGAAAGATTGGAAACCGTATTTCCTTTTCTCTTGCTCAATACATAATCGGCTACAGCCACCAAGGTATATTCTTCACCAAAGGCTTTGCCATCTTCCTGAATAAAGGCCAGACGATCTACATCCGGATCAACCACAATACCCAAGTGACATTTTTCTTTTTTTACCACACTACAGATCTTCTTCAGGTTTTCCGGAAGAGGTTCAGGGTTGTGAGGAAACTTCCCGTTAGGCTCACAATACAATTGCACTATCTTTTTCACACCCAATGCTTTCAATAGCTGAGGTATGAAAATGCCCCCCGTAGAGTTTACGGCATCAACAGCAATCTTAAACTTAGCATTCTGTATGGCTTTTACATTGACAAGTTTGTGTTTTAAGACCAGGTCAATGTGTTTCTTAAGGTACTTGTCGGTAAGTTGATATTTTCCGAGTTGCTCAACCGGAGCAAAGTCAAAGCTTTCGTCTTCGGCAATCTTCAATACAGCAGCACCATCTGCAGCGGTAATGAACTCTCCCTTTTCATTTAATAATTTCAGTGCATTCCATTGGGCTGGGTTATGGCTGGCGGTGAGAATAATTCCTCCGGCAGCTTTTTCCAAAGGCACAGCAATCTCTACTGTGGGTGTAGTGGACAATCCAAGATCCACCACATCGATGCCTAATCCTTGCAGGGTAGCAGTGACCAATGCACTTACCATTTCGCCCGAGATACGGGCATCGCGACCGATCACTACCTTTTTTCCTTTGCGTGATTTGATCCATGTGCCATAGGCAGCGGCAAACTTTACCGTATCTACAGGGGTAAGTCCATTGCCTGGAGCACCACCAATGGTACCTCGTATGCCGGAAATCGATTTAATTAAGGTCACTTTTTTGAGAGTTAGAATAGGAACAAAGATAAGGTAACTGTTTTTCTGTGCGAATAACACGGGGTATAATAACTGAGTGAAACATAGTTTATTTTTGATTTTGAAAAGGTTAATAATTATTTACCTTTGAAACACTTTTTAAGCTTTTCCTTTCACCCCTAACAACCCGAATAACAATTAAATGCTCCTACATGTACAGGGTGCTAACCAAGGCTGGTTGGTATCCAGTGTCACAGAAAGGATCGCATATTAAACTAAGACATGCAACTATATTAGGAGTGATCATCTTTCCTAATCATGGTAGCAATGAAATGGGTAAGGGCTTAGAACAAAAGCTTTTAAAGCAAGCCGGTATCAAAAGGTAATACTTATTTAATTGTGATTTGTGACTCGAAAGAAAATTAGGGTAACGGTAGAAAAAACGAATACTGGGTTCTCAGCATTCACTACCGCTTACCCTGTTTTTACTACAGGTAAGAATTTTTCAGAATTGTTGGGAAACATAGTAGAAGCACTCAACCTTTATTTTGAGGATGACGGCATTCGTGTTGAGCCTAAGAATATTAACTTCGAAATTGATTTGAAGCAATTCTTCCAATATTACAGAGTGATCAATGCTAAGTTTCTTGCTGAGCGAATAGGCATGAACCCCGCTCTGTTATCACAATATGTACAAGGGCGAAAGAAACCATCTGCACAGCAAACAGAAAAAATACTTAAAGGCATTAATGAGATAGGAAGAGAACTGTCTGAGTTAAGCCTTATATCTTAATTACTTTATGTCAAAGAAACCATTTTCCAATCCTGATCTCAATCGCGAAGCCAAACTGAAAGCATTTGATCGCCTGCTCACTATTATGGACGAGCTGCGTGAAAATTGCCCATGGGATAAAAAACAAACACTGGAGAGTCTGCGTCACCTTACCATCGAAGAGACGTATGAACTATCGGATGCTATCCTGGAAGGAGATCTGCAAGAAGTGAAAAAGGAGTTGGGTGACCTGATGCTACATAATGTTTTCTATGCACGCATTGCCTCCGAACAAAAACAGTTTGATGTAGCCGATGTGCTTAATTCAATCTGTGACAAACTGGTAGAACGTCATCCTCATATTTACAGCGATGTGGTTGCTGAAGATGAGGAAGCCGTAAAACGCAACTGGGAAAAGATAAAGCTGAAGACCGGAAATAAATCAGTGCTCGGTGGTGTACCTAAATCATTACCTGCATTGGTTAAAGCCATTCGCATACAAGACAAAGCTCGTGGTGTTGGTTTTGACTGGGAGAAGAAAGAACAAGTGTGGATGAAAGTAGAGGAGGAGATGCAGGAGTTCAAAGAAGAGATGAACACCACCACAAATGAAGGCGTAGACAAAGAGAAAGCTATGGCAGAATTCGGCGATCTTTTGTTTTCATTGGTCAACTATGCCCGCTTTATTGACATCGACCCGGAAGAAGCCCTGGAACGTACCAATAAAAAATTCATCAAACGCTTTCAATACCTGGAAACCGAATCGGCCAAAGACGGAAAGCAAATGGGAGAAATGACGCTGGCAGAAATGGATGAATACTGGAATAGAGCGAAGTCACTTTAATTATTTTCTTCCCAGTCAAAGTATTCATCTTTTTCCAACTCCAGTTCTTTCTTTTTTTGCTTGCCTTTTTGCTTGAAAGCATCTTTCAATTCCTGAACTTCTTTTTTAAAGTCGCTGGCGATTTTCTTTTTTACAGCTTGCTTGTCGAGACTCACATCGTACTTATCGGTGGTGCCGTATATTTTTAAGAAGATCTTTAACTGACCGCGGCCGTCATCTTCGATAGCACCAAAGGCTTCATCAGGATCTACTTTCTTTTTATTCCTTAGCGGAGCAACAAGGCGGTAATCAATGCGCTGATCGAAGGTATGTGTGCCGCTGAGCATAATGTTAGTCGCATTGCTGCGTATTTCCATCTGCGGTATGTAGATGGTTTTGTTTTCGATGTGGATGTCATTCTTCAAATCAGAAAACCGGATTTTGCTCAGACTTTCGTCATCCAGGTATTTGTTTAAGCTCCGCATGGGTTCGAAGTTATTCAGCTCACCGTTTTTTATTGTTACTCCAATGTCTGCAATCAATGTCTCCTGGTACAGTTTCAGTTTTTCATTGAAAGTCATTTCCAAAGCAACATCGGCAGATGCCTGGCCTTTCAGGTGTTTATCCTGTATAAAATCCTGGCTGAAATTATCAAACACATAAAACACGCTGTCGGCATACACGCCATTCAGCTTGAATGAACTGACCACATCAATTGCACTTGTGTTTTTAGCGTCCACAATTCCATTCAATGAAATATGTCCGCCCAAGGCATTGAATTCAATTTTGCGCGAAACGGCAACCTGGTTCTTCACCAGCAAATCACCTTTTACTTTGCGTGGCGCGAAGCGTTTATACTTCATGGCTTTCACATCGCAATTGAAATTGAGATAGATGTGTGGCGATATAGAAAAACGATATTCATCCGAAGAGCCTTGCCCGAATCCGATTTCAAACAACTGATCGAGATCGAGAAAATTAGATTTTAAATCTGTTTCAATACCGATCGGTTGATTTTCAAAAAGAAGATACGTGACAATGTTTTTAAAGAACCCGTTCAACAGGAAATCGCTCTTGCCAAACTGACCTTTCACACCGCTCAGCGCAAGATCATTGTTGTTGAATTGCAATGAGCCGTTAAGATCTTTGAACGGAATATTATTTTTTCCATAGGTGAAGTTGATGTTATGCAATTCGATGGAACCATTGGTGCGCACACGTTGTGCCGTAGATTTCTTTTTCAGTAATCCAATTTCGCCAGCAAGCGAAAAGTCAGCTTTGATTTCTCCTTCCAGGCTATTGATTTCCGGTGCCGGATAAAAACTTCGTATGGAGGCAGCATCGAGGTCACCTTTGAAGTAAAAGTCGACCGTAGGGTTTTCAAAATCCTGGATAGAAAGATTGGACTCGAACGGTTTGCCATTAAGTTCACCATGAATATTTTTCAGAAACAATTCTGAGTTCTTAAAGTCGGTAACAGACGGGCTGGCAAATGAACCATCCATATTGGCATGGGTGATCTTTGATTTATACTCAGGGTGATAAAGCGTTGCATCTTTCAACCCAAAACTCACAGACAAAAACGGACTCTTGCGCGAACTGATCTCACCTTTCAGCGCAAGTTTAAAAAATACATCACCATTACTTTGATATGATTTCAATTTTTTAGTAATCTCTTCGGGAAAGAGATTGATGATGGTTTGTATGTCGGCATCTTTTGCTTCGGTGAGTAGATCGATTACATTCTTCTCTTTGAAGAGGTAAGTGCCTCTTACATCGAAGGATGATTTATTGATAGTAAGCGTAGAAGGCTTGATCACTACATTCTTATTCGCATCATCATAATCCAGTTTTGCCTTTACATCAAATCTTTTTTGGCTGAGAAACACTTTCTCTCTGATTCCGATCTGCTCGGTGGTAAGATCGCCTAAGGCTTCAATATGATAGACATCATTTTCCACCCCGATGGAAGCAGTGAGGTCATCGCTGCTGAAGACGAGGTGCTGATGAATCAGTTGGTCGAGGTAGCTAACCTTCGTATTTTGGAGTTGCACATTTTTCAAATCTAAAGTAATGCTGCCGCCACCACCTTTGCCGGTTGATTTTGTAATCACATAATTGCTTACCCCTACTGCATTGATCTTGAGATTGGTTTCACTGTCCACCACCTTCATACCGCGAATAGAGTATTGCCCCTGCCACACTTCATAGGTATTCAAAGAGAAGGAAATCGTTTTGGCGGTGAGTAAAGGATAAGTGCCGGAGTGACTGTCTTCTACATACACATCTGTAAATACGATGGACAAGTTGGGGAAATCCTGCCATGTCGACACCTCAATCTTTCCGATTTTGATAGGTGTGCTCAGGCTCTTGTTGGCCTCACGTATAAACTGCTGAATGATGCGGTCCTTAAACAAAAACACCGATGCTGTAAGGGCAACAACCATTACCAGCAGGGTGAGTGCCACATATAAAATTACCTTCCGGGCTGTTTTCAAAGTTTAAAAAATGGATGGACAAAGGTAATAGACATAATCCATACCAAGTCAGTTTGATACCTAATCACTTAATTGATATTTATAGACTAATTAGCTGCCAGTTCTGACAAGTGTCAAGGGGAACAAGATGGCTTATGGGTAGAAAAATAAAAAGCCTCGGATTTCTCTGAGGCTTTAGTGGGTGCTGAGAGGCTCGAACCCCTGACCCTCCCGACTTTTCAGGCGGGATACCCTGCACCAGCAATGAGTTTTCCTGCTTTTCAGGCTTTTGACCTCACGTTCAAGAGTGTAGGCCAAATCTTTATTCTCAAACGATTCTGAATAGACGATCATCCAATCATTGAAATTCCCGGTGAATCCATTATGATTTGGACGCTTAATGTATGCCTTCCAATGGAATGACATTTGTTAATATAACTTGTATAACTATATTTCGTTTTTAATAGGTACTTTAAAAATGCAGCCTGCTGCTTATAATGTAATGTAAAGTGCGTATACTTATATAAGCTTTTGCTATAGTAAAACCAAGTAGAGAAGTTCTCAATGGGTAAAATCTCTTTTAAAAATCCTCCCCTAAACGAACTTGTGTTCGGAATTCAGTTTACTCCCAATCAACTAACTCAACAGGTTATTTTTAATTATTATAATGAGTTTTTGAAAGGTGAGTTTCCTAAAATACAAGAGAATGCCTTGCTTCCTCCAATTTTAGACCGGGCAGAAAAAAACAATGTGTTCATGGCACAGCCAAATTTGTTTCAAACTAGGAAATTGTTTTTGAATTCAACTAATGATATTGTGATTCAATTACAAGCTGATAAATTTCTATTAAATTGGAGGAAACATCTACAAAACGAGTATCCCCATTTTGACGTGGTTTACAGGAGATTTGTTCAGAGCTTTAATGATCTCCTTTCATTGAATAGTTCGCTATCAAAAAATATAAATCAGTATGAGATTACTTATGTTGACCATATTTTAGTTGAAACACTAGCACAAAAGAAACTTTATTTGAGTGATATCTTCAGTTTTTTTACTTCAAAACAAGATATGCGGAATTTTAGCTTTAACTTCAATATTAATCAACCTTCAATTAATGGAAGTTTGACTGTCAATGCAAGGAGTGCGCAAAGAACTGTGGACAGAAAGCAAATCATTGTTATAGAAACTACTTGCCGTGGCTTTAATCAAGAAGTTAATATGGTGGATTGGTTTAATGAAGCGCGGAGGATCTTGATCGATTACTTCGATACGTCAATAGCAAGTAGTTTAAAAAGTCAATGGATTCCAATTACCCAATAATCTATGGCCAGCAATTTAATATATAATGAAGTTGTGAATGATGAAGACGTTGTTTTTTCAACATCCTCTTATTTTGGTGAAGATTTTGAGGCTTCAGTAATGTCCTGTAAAGATGACCTGATCATTACTAATCCTAAATTTCATTTGCTTTCAAGTGACGCAGTTGAACAAGACTTTTCTCCGATTGAGTCTTCAATTGACTATGATTATGTTCAATTGGTAGATCAATTAACAGAAATTCAAAGCCTCGCTATGGAAGCCGATGTAGAGTCTCCATCGGCTTATAGCCTGGTTCTTGCAGAATTAGCTTTGAGCAAATTAAAGCAAGAGAATTTTTTGCCAAACAGAATAACATATACTGTTGATGGAGGGTATTGTTTTGTATTCAAGAAATCAACTCAAGCGCTTTATCTTGAAATATATAATGACCGTGAATTGGGCTTTATTATTGAGGATTTTGTAAAGAAGGAAATAATAGAAAATAAAGAAATTGAACTTCGAGAGGTAGCAGAAGTAATAGAAAACTTTCTTGAGGTTGAATGAATTTTCCAAGTTCATTAATTCAGAAAGGTCGTGGTACGTTGCCTAACAACCCAATCTTTCTTTTTCATAGAGTTTACATTAGACATAAGCCAGGGCATGGTTGGAATATAAAAGACGATCTCCCTGACTTTACCACTATTAAAATTCCTGATCAGTCTTGTAACTGGTCTCAATTTTCAATCCCAATATGGGCTAGATTTAACGATCAAAAGGCCTATAATAAAGAATATGCTGTTGTTACTTATAAGTTAGGAACTATTAGGAAAATTGGCTCAGTCTTGAGGCAGACAGATCCCTCCTCAACTTTAGATGACAACACACTTGACGTTGTGCATGATCCTATCGAAAACAATTATTCTCATTGCGTTTTAAAGCAGCGGGTTAACTTAAATCCTACTCAAAGAAGGGCTGTTCGTATGGCGATGAAGCACAAGTCTTCCGTTTACATTAAGCCGGATCTGGAGAAAGAAACATTGATTTTGAAATTGGAATATTTTGTCATGCTCTTGAGGCAGTATACTTGCAAGTTGTTATTCAAAGTATCAGGAGGAATATTGAGCGGCCTTAAATAGATTATGTACGACCCATAATCAAGGTTAAAATCGTATCAATCTTAATAAAATTAAAAAAGCAGTCACAAAATGTAACTGCTTTTTTATTATAATGTGGGAGGTGAGGGGTTCGAACCGACCCTCTGCTTGTAAGGACGATGCTCTGAACCATCTGAGCTAAGCTCCCTTTATTTATGATTCATGATGAGGACGTTTCCTATAAAGAACTGATTGGAGCTGAACAGGTCGGAGAGCGCAGAACAATCCTGCCTATACAAAGAAAGAACAGCAATAATTCATAATTACTTCTTGTTCTTCGGGTCTTTTGGCAAAGACTGAAAGAATTCTTCGACCGTCATATTGTGTATGACCAGGAGCTTTACCAGGCTCTTTAGTGTGATGTTGGTTTTTCCATTCTCGATGCGCCAATACTGCATTCTTGGGATTTCATGATCGAAAGAAAAGCTTTCATAACTGGTATACCCCTTCTCTTTTCGTAATTCTACGAGCTTTAAACCGATCCTCTTTACAAGGTGACTAAGGACTTCCTCTTCTTTCACGGAGGGCAAATTGGCAATGACATATCAAAAATGTTACACCAATTTTGATACATCATAAAAGAATCTTTTCTATATTTATATCCTGCGCGGTCAATTCGTTTTTTAAAGCTTAACCCATTTATTTATGGACAGAAAACGCTGTGCCAGGGCATTCCCTTGTGTTCTTTTTATTCTGCTGCTGTGCATCAGTTGCACAAGAGGCTTTGTTGGATCATCTGTAAAAATAAATACCCCGCAGGCTACTATTGAAAGCATCTTCCATACAATTAGAGAGAATGATACAACGGCATTCAGGACAATGCTTGCTACAGAGACGGACTATGAAACATTTTTTTACATCAGTAATATGAAAGTAAAGGAAGACAGCGCCCAGGTCTGTTCCTATGTGCGGGAACAGTTCAATAAGAGTAATGCGGAACTATTCATCCGGCAATTCAACAAGGTGCGCATTGACGGCATGGCCAATGGAATTAAATGGAAAGAGACAACCTTTGTTCGTGCTTTCTTTGATGATACAAGCCAGGACGATAAGGAACCTATACAGGTGATGTATCCAAAAGCAGAGTTCGCCTATGACGAGTATGTTGGAGTGATCACTGTCGGCTATCACCTTATAAAAGCCGAACGAGGATGGGTTGTTGCATCATTACCATGGATGGAATTCAAAAAAATGGTTTGGATGCCCACTTGATATTAAAAGGGATCACTTTGTTATAAGCTTTGTACCCCATTCTCTTCATTACGAAAACTCAAACTGACGTGCCTTCTCTTGTTTTGATGGTGAGCTGCAATGGAAATAAAAAAGCCACTTACAAAGTACATTGTAAGTGGCTGACTTTCTGTGGGAGCTGAGGGGTTCGAACCCCCGACCCTCTGCTTGTAAGGCAGATGCTCTGAACCAGCTGAGCTAAGCTCCCTTTATTTTAAGGACTGCAAAGGTATAAGAGAATTTCAATTGAACAAAAATATTTTTCAATCAATTAAAGATTTTATACCCACCAAAGAAACCCGTTTAATGGAGGGC
>NNBV01003042.1_pt1 | contig 13107 bp, 11 predicted proteins | sample 1173771 | NCBI WGS metagenome assembly NNBV01 (sample SAMN07173938, study PRJNA388173) | plant metagenome | isolation source: symbiotic tissue sample KVS11 | place: Norway: Troms, Kvaloya island
GATTATCAGTGGGTGTAGAGAGATATTCACAAGTTTATAGAAACGTTTTGAATAAATAAAAATGAAAAACCTCCTGAAAATAGTTCTTAAAAAGATCTTGGAGTTATTCGGATTATCCTATCAGTTAGAATATTGGAGCATAAAACGAAATGAGCAGGAACTAATAAATCCTATTCAAAATGTTTACGAAGGTCTTATCTTCAAGGATATGAAGATATTTGATGTAGGTGCTAACTTAGGGCATTATACTAAAGTCTTTTTGGATTTAGGTGCACATGTGGTGGCGTTTGAGCCGCAATCCTATTGCCAAAAGATTCTTCTCAAAAGATTTAATCAGAACTCACGATTTATACTTTGTCCTTTTGCTTTAGGATCTTCTGAAAGAACCGGAAGCATTAGCATATCGGAATCGCATACAATATCTTCCATGAATCCCAAATGGATTGATGGAGTCAAGTCGAGTAACAGATTTGTGAAGGAGCACTGGAATACAACGGAGGCCGTCAAGATAAAAGTTATTGAAGATGTAATCAGAGATACTTTTTTACCAGATTATCTTAAGATAGATGTTGAGGGTTATGAGTTGGAAGTGTTGAAAGGACTTTCAACACCTATTAAGTTTATTTCATTTGAAATAACTTTACCTGAAGCAAAAGGGGCAGCATTAGCCTGTTTGGAGCACATAGAAAATTTCGCCATTTATGAGTTTAGCATACTTTCTGAGCAAGTATCAAATGACCAGACTCATTGGATGAACCTATCCGAAATGAAACATTATTTGGAGCAGTTGGCAAATAATGGAGGAATGATTTCAACTGATGTTTTTTGTAGAAAATTGTGAAAGGTCAAAGAGTCATTTTTAAGGGGCAAAATATTGTAAGGGATTTGCCTTGCAATATTCAGGAAGCAGATAAGAATCTGTTTCAGAACTCTGTTAGTGGTTGGTCGAGAGAAACAAGAATTCAGTTTTTTGAGAATGTAAGTATCAACAATGAACTTTTCATTAAGGAGGGATTTAAGTTTCAGATCCGGATGGAGAGTTTTGGAGATACCTGGCAAGATAAAAAATACAATCGTATAACTTATCAAACAAAGTCGTTTATTAAAAACCTGCTTAGAGAAAATAAACGAATCGAAAAAGCACTGTGGTGCTTTGATCAGTTTTCTACGGGCGGGTATTTTCATTGGATTACTGAAATAGCTCCCCGGTTATGGGTAGCTAACCAATACGTAGATTCTGCCATACCTTTACTTTTACCGGCTTATTTTGTAACGAAGTGGAGTTTTTCAAAGCATTTTTTAGAGCCTTTCAAAAGAGAAATTATTCCGTTTGATGAAAGTGAGTTACCTGTTATCGATAAATTAACTTTCATCGGGCAGACAGGCGGAGTCTTTAATTACCAGCCCATCCCTATTCAAGCATCCACTGAGCTTTTGAAGAAATATTACTATGACATTGCCTATCCGTTAGTTGTAACCCAGAGAATTTATATAAGCAGAAAAGCATCGGGTAAGCGAATGATCCTAAATGAAGCAGCAGTTGAGCAACTTATGACTAACTATGGATATAAGATTATTTACCCTGAGCAACTAACACTTCGTGATCAGATCAATATTTTTTCAAGAACATCTCATTTAGCGTCGATACATGGTGCAGGACTTTCAAATATGGTTTTTATGCCGGCCCAATCGGCAATTATTGAAATCAGGCATAAAGACGATAATCACATGCTAAGTTTTTTTTACACATTGGCACACACTTTTAACCATTCGTACTATTATTCTTTTGGTAAAGATATGGGAGATAGTCTGGATACAGAGTTGCGCCCGGAAGATAAGTCAATGCATGCAGATATTGATATGCTTAGGGAAGTGCTTGATCGGGTGCATGGTTTTAGTTATAAAAGAGATTAAAAATGTTTAACACCGCTGTACTCTTTTTGATTTTTAATAGACCGGATACTACTAAAGCAGTGTTTGATCAGATTAGAATTGTAAAACCTGCTAAGTTATTTTTAGCTGCCGATGGACCTAGGGAAGGTAATATTGAAGAAGCAAAAAGATGTGAGCTTACACGCCATATCGTACTAAATAATATTGATTGGCCTTGCGAAACATATACTATGTTTCGTGATCATAATCTGGGATGTGGCCCAGCACTTGAGCAAGCTATAACATGGTTCTTTAAACATGAAGAGCAGGGAATCATTCTTGAAGATGACTGCCTTCCTGATCAGTCTTTTTTTTCTTTCTGTGAAGAATTACTACATACATATAGAGACAATGATAAGGTAATGCATATAGGAGGTAGTAATTTTCAAAATGGTCTATTACGGGGAAAGGCATCTTATTATTTTTCAGCATATAGTCATATCTGGGGGTGGGCAACTTGGCGTAGAGCATGGCAGAAATATGATTTTAGGATGCCTGACTTTGATTTAAGGGAGAGTTCAATTGTGTTGAAATCATATCAGTTTAAAAATGATGAGATTCAATACTGGAATAATATTTTCTCCAAAATTCCGCTTGAATTCACACCTAATACATGGGATTATCAATGGATGTATGCAGTATTGAAAAGTAGGGGAGTAAGTATTTTGCCACAGAAAAATTTGGTAAAAAATATTGGATTTGAAGGGCTGACCACACATGTGTTTGGCGACACTAAGCTCTTTGCCAAAGAGACTGAGGATATTGCTTACATCATCCATCCTGATAAAATTGAAATTGATAATAGCGCGGATCGATTTACTTTTGATCATTATTATTTGAAAAAGGAAGACCTTTGGAGAAGACTGAAAGATAGATTGCTATTGATGCCGATTATTAAAAGGGTATATCAGTTGAAAATGCAGGTGCTTCATAAGAAATGAAAGCTCAATTATTTAACTTGGTACAGCACGCATAGCCGATTTTTTTAAATTATCATTAACATCGATGTATTCAGTACTGAAAAACAAATTAAAAGACTTCTTAGCTCTTCGAAAGCAAGAAGAAAAGATTGCCAGTTATATAAAAAATGGACGAATACCATGGAGTACGGGGTACCATGAGCATAAAATCGATCAAATTAAAAAAATGATTTCACCCACTATTTCACTTGTTGATTTGAATGGATATGGTTTGGGCATTGATGAAAGAATAGTGGAGTATCCTTGGATACTGTCGAAACTAAGTCAGCAAGAATCGAGATTGCTTGATGCCGGTTCAACACTCAATCATGAGTTCATTTTATTGCATCCGATCCTACGCAAAAAGCATTTGACAATATGCACATTTGAACCTGAGGCTTTATCATTAACAAAAAACCGGATCAATTATATATATGAAGACCTAAGGTTGCTTCCTATGCGGGATCAGTGGTTTGATGAAGTAGTATGCATATCTACCCTTGAACACATTGACATGGACAACTCGATGTACGGATATAAGTTGCCCAATTCTGGGTTTAGTGAAGTAAAGTCGTATGAGTATCTAAAAGTAGTTAACGAGCTTTTGCGTGTACTAAAGCCAGGAGGGAAGCTATTGATTACAGTTCCTTTTGGAAGATTCGAAAATCATGGATTCTTTCAGCAATTTGATAGTGAAATGATGTTGCGTATGGTTAATGTTCTGAAATTACAAGGCACTTGTGAGTTGACCTTTTTTAGATATACATTCCAAGGCTGGATAAAGGCTGATCAGGAAGGATGTTCGATGGAAGAATCATTTAATCCACATACGGGTAAAGGACAAGGAACGGACGGAGCCGCCCACAGCCGTGCAATTGGCTGCATTGAATTCAATAAGATAGTATGAAGATTTTGATTGTAGGCTCAAAGGGATTTATTGGAGCACATTGCCTTCGTTTTTTTTCAGATGAACATGAAACGTGGGGTTGTGATGTATTTACCGATTACAATGAAAAGAATTACTTTTTGCTTGACACCTTCTCATCTTCCTATCATACTATTTTTGAGGAAAAATTTTTTGATGTGTGTATCAATTGTGCAGGTGCAGCAAGTGTTCCTGATTCTTTGACCAATCCTGAAAGAGACTATGAACTAAATACACACCTGGTTTTTAAACTTCTAAATTCGATACGTCAATATAGTCCTGATTGTAAATTCTTAACGATTTCGAGTGCCGCAGTGTACGGGAATCCTGAAAAACTTCCAGTAGATGAAGGTCAGAATTTGAATCCAATTTCTCCCTATGGATTTCATAAGATGTACGCGGAAAAAATAGTTAAGGAATTTGCTGTGTTTTTTAATATTAAATCGTGTTGTGTAAGAATATTCTCAGCTTATGGTTCTGGCCTACGCAAACAGTTATTCTGGGATCTTTATCAACGATCTCAAGGGGTAAAGGAAGTGCAACTGGTAGGAACAGGCGAGGAAACCAGGGATTACATTTTTATATCGGATATTGTGAATGCTTTTCAATGTATTCTGGATGAAGCTCCTTTTAAAGGAGAATGTTACAATGTGGGTAGTGGAGTTCAGCATTCAGTAAAATATGTTTCCGGTTCTTTTTTTAAAAGTATGGGACTGGATGTGCACACTATATTTAGCGGAAATAAGAGGACGGGAGATCCCGACTATTGGCAAGCAGATATTGCTAAATTGAGCAGATTAGGTTTTGAACCCCATGTATCTATCGATGAAGGATTAAATATTTACACTGCATGGTTAAAAAGTTTACTATAGGACTGATCTATTCTGTTAATGAAAATTGGATTGCGGGTACTTATTACATCGAAAATCTTATAAACGCTCTGGGTAGTCTTCCGGAAATAGAGCAGCCATTTTTAAAAATATATTGCTATTCTGAAGAGGAGTATAAACAGCTCCTTTCCCGTGTTTTTTACAAAAATATGGAGACAGTTTTTATAAAAGAGATTACCTCCTTTAGCAAACGTTTAATTAATAAAATATCCCTGCTTTTATTCAGGAAGTATTTCATTACCGGGCTGAAGGATAGTGATGTGGATATTGTTTTTCCTAATCCGGTTACTTATCATTTTTCTAAAATAAAGAAAAAGCTTTTCTGGATACCCGACTTTCAGGAAAAGCATTATCCCGGTTTTTTCACAGAGCAACAAATTTTACTTAGGCTACAACAGTATCGATTCTTTGTGGAACGCGAAGTGCCTATTGTTTTTAGTAGCCTCCATGCCAAGGCCGATTTTGTTGAACTTTTTCCGGAGGCAAAGAATAAGTTATTTGTTATGCCTTTTGCGGTTACTTTACCTGAAGTGCAGGGAATTGAATTGGAGCTATTAAAAAAGAAATATGATCTGCCAGATGGTTACTTCATTTGTTCCAATCAATTCTGGAAGCATAAGAATCACCAAGTTATTCTAAATGCTGTGAAATCGTTAAAAGAAAGGGGCATTATTGCTACAATCGTCTTTACAGGAAAATCTTTTGATAACAGGAATCCGGATTTCTATGAAAAGTTAGTTGATTTTGTAGAAAGAAATGAATTGACAGATCTTGTTAAATTTCTGGGATTCATTCCTCGGGAAGATCAGTTGGTGTTAATGAAAGGCTCTCATGCGATTATCCAACCTTCTTTGTTTGAAGGCTGGAGCACAGTAGTGGAGGATGCAAAAGCACTAAATAAAAGAATTATAACTTCGGATATTCCTGTGCATCGGGAGCAGTTGATAAATCAGACACTTTTTTTTCAGCCAAATGATAGTTTTGTATTGGCACAATACATGCAAGATGTACTTTCTTTGGAGGAACTGGCTATAGAGTATAATTATCAGAATGATATTCGGGATTTTGGTCGTAATTTTATAAGCATAGCTCTAAGCTGCTGAAATGAAGCGAAGGATTTTTTTTATACCGATGATAATGGTCTTTATCCGGCTTGGCGTTTGTCAGGTTGCCGATTTTACATTCCCATCGTCAGCATGTATTAATGAAACAATTCTTTTAAAGAATAATTCGGTTAGTGCAACTCGTTATTTATGGGATTTTTGCCACGATGCCTTGCCTAATATATCTGGCGCTACATCAGCGTACGCAATCAGTTCTCCCGGTGTAATAATTCCTGAAGGAATTGAAGCTGTTAATGATAATGGTAACTGGTACGTTTTCTTTTTTGGCAGAAACGAAAATACACTGTATCGTTTGTCGTATGGTGCAGATATAAATAACACCTCACCCACCATTACAAGCCTTGGTAACTTAGGATCTTTCTTTAACCTGCCTACCCATATTAAAATTGTTAAAGAAGGATCATCCTGGTATGGATTCGTAGTAAATTTTGGTGATGGCAATCTGATAAAATTAAATTTTGGGAATTCCTTATCGGTCGGTTCGGGCAGTATTTCAACCACCAATCTTAGCTCTCAGGGTTTGGCAAACTGCAGAGGTTTTGATATGATTAATTCTGAGGACGGCTATGTTGTATTACTATCTGCATGGGGAGGCGGTCAGTTAAAGGCAATTCGATTTTCCAATGGTCTGGCAAATGCACCAACAGATGTGCGATCTGTTTCTACTTCTATATCCAGCGGTATGGGCATAAGTTTAATTAAAAGTAGCAATCAGTGGATAGGTTTAGTGAGTGATTTTAACAGTGGAAATGTTGTGCACTGTAGCTTTGGCCCTGATTTATTTAATAATTCTTTTGTCCCGGTTCTCACCACAGTAGCTTCATTAAGCAATCCCAGAGATTTGAAACTCGTACAGGACGGGTTAGAATATTACGCACTTGTTGAAAGTACATTGGGTTTAACAGTTATCGAATTTGGTGACGATGTTCTCGCTATTGATGGAACAGAAGTCGTCACCTATGAAGGGAATTTTGGTGGTAAACTTACCGACCCCATGGGAATTACACTTTTACGTAATGGTGCCACCTGGAATGCCTTTACGATAAGTCAGAATTCCGGTCTCATTTTGAGGTTAGATTTTACCGATAATTGCTCTCCGAGTTCTATTCCATTCAAGACGATAACAGATACTGATCCTATTGGTAAATTTTTTCAGCAAGCAGGAAATTATATGATCAGTTTGGTCGCATATAACTCTTCTGGTGGTTTTGACATTAAAGATCAATTAATAACAGTTACAAGTTCCGTTGCTCCCGATTTGATTTTGAGTAACGATAACAATTGCCTTGGAGTAACGAATCATTTTGTTGCTACAACAAGTAACGCAACTACATTGTCTAATGGAAGTTGGGACTTGGCAGGAAACACTGCGACAGGAAACACTGCCTCTTACCAGTTTGTTACTACCGGAGAATATGAGATAATTTTCAATGGTACCACAACTAATGGATGTGCTAATATGGTATCCAGAACAATTTCGATTTACAACCCTCCGATTTCCGGTTTTACTCTACCTATTGCCAGTCCTGTCTTGTGTACAAATCAATCTTATACTTTTGCTAATACTTCTGCTTCTGATCCCGGATCAAATATCTCATGGCAATGGAGTATTGATGGATTGGATGTTTCTGATCAAAAGGATCTTATTAAATCGTTTCCAAATACGAATAATCAATCTGTTCAATTAACAGCCAGTATCCCCGGATGTTCATCTCAAACGACACAGGTATTTGCTGTCCAGGCTCAAGGCCCTACAACTAATTTTTTTATTAACGGAAAATGCGAGCAGACTAATGTGCAATTTATTAATCAGACATCAGGTGCAGTAACGAGCTATGTATGGGATTTTGGTGATGGTAGCAATCAAAATGCTACGGATGCTAATCATACTTATCTGTCTGCAGGTTCTTTCGATGTTAAATTGGTAGCAACAAATGCATCAGGTTGTAATAATTCCTCAACGAAGGCATTAACTATCTATTCCAGTCCTCAACCCAATTTCTCCCTCGATCTCCCACCTTTCTCCTGTAGTGGCACACCATCGCAGTTCAATGATCTTACACCAAGTCCTACCGATAGCAATCTGTCATCGTGGGCGTGGAGTTTTGGTGATGCTGGTACTTCAACAGATCGTAACCCGTTGCATACGTTTACCAACTCAGGTGACTATAATGTGTCGCTTACGACTACCACTAACTTTGGGTGTTCTGCTTCGTTTCAGAAACCAGTGACTATAACAGCTTCTCCTGCGGCTGACTTCACCTATACGCCAGCATGTATCAATCAGGGAACTCGTTTTACGGATGCCTCAGGCTCGGGTGTGAAGTCATGGTTTTGGACTATTGGCGGCAGTACGTATGCATTCAGTAATCCAACTCATGTCTTTAGTGGTTCAGGCGGCTTTAGTGCGAAGCTTACGGTTACAGGTAATAATAATTGTGTCGCCAGTGTGACGAAGACGATCAATGTGCCTGTGGCTCCATCGCTCAGTTTCAGTGTGGATAACGCTTGCGAAAAACAAGCTGCGAATTTTAAAGATACATCTCCAGCAAATACGGATCCTGCTGCTTCATGGTCGTGGGATTTTGCAGGGCAGGGCACAGCAACAGGTAATGCTGCTCAATATGCATTTGCGAGCGCAGGAAGTTATTCCGTAAAGATGACCAGCACTCAACAGTCGGGTTGTGTGTATTCACTTTCTAAAAATGTAACCATCAACGCCACACCCGTAGCTGCATTCACTTCATCACCTGAATGGGGCGTTCCTCCTCTTGCAGTACAGTTTACAAATACATCAACAGGTGCGAATTCATATTCATGGCACTTCAATGATAAGAATAACTCAACCAGCACGCTGGCTTCACCCGGCTTTCTGTTTACTGATCTGGGCGATTATGTAGTGGATCTTGTAGCGACAAGTGCATTGGGTTGCTCCGGTTCCACGTCAGGAAAAATAAGCGTGATCATTCCATCCCTGGATCTTGAATTGAAGCAATTGCAAGTGGTGAAAGACCCCGCTTCGAATGTGTATCGGATATTTGTAACGGTGAAGAACAAAAGTAATTACCTGCTCACCAGTGTTGATGTGGTGGTGGATATTTCCGGAAATGCATTGATCAAAGAAACAATTAATACCAACTTATTGCCCGATGCGGAGATTGTTCAGTTGCTGAATAACCAGATCCTCCCTCATGGCAATCTGCTCACTTATTTGTGTGCATCTATTGAAGTGGATAATGACAACGATCCGTTCAACAACTCCAAGTGCGAGCCGGTGGAAGAAGAGGTAGTCATTTTTAATCCTTACCCCAACCCCAGTAATGGTGCTTTTCGTTTTGAATGGATAGCGCCCACAACGGATAATGCTCATTTTGAGATCTTTAATGCAATGGGACAATTGGCTTTTGAGCAATATGCGGAATCCGTGCAGGTAGGACTTAACCAGGTGCAATTCGATCTGAGTAACCTGAATACAGGCGCCTATTACTTCCGTTTTAGCTCAAATTCCGTTTCTAAGACGCTTCCTATCCAAATTGTACGCTAATTCTTTCTTTTTCTGGCGGAGTTGTTAAACCAAATTTTATTTTGAATAACTTCGTCCCACGAAACAAACGACAAAGAAATGAAATATAAACTTGATGCGATTGACCGCAAGATTCTGGAACTGCTTCAAACCAATTCAAATATTACCAATGCTCAACTGGCCCAGGAAATAGGCTTGTCTCCGGCTCCCACTTTAGAGCGTGTGAAAAAATTAGAGAACGGTGGCGTAATCAAAAGCTATCATGGTGTAGTAGACCTGGCCAGTGTAGGCCTGGGAGTGAGTACGTTTGTGATGGTTTCATTGAAAGGTCATAATAAAGATAACATCGAGAAATTCATGAAGGCCATTCGTAGTATTGATGAAGTGGTAGAGTGTCATCATGTTACCGGTCAGGCCGATTTTATTCTTAAAATTGTCGCTACGGATATTCCGGCTTATCAAAATCTGATGCTGGAAAAAGTATCTAATATCGAAGTGGTAGATAGCATGCAGTCCATGGTTATCCTTTCTACATTCAAAGACAGTAAAGTGGTTCCGATTTCATGAGTGAAGTTGCCATTGATAAAAATCTGATTCTCGATGCCGCGCAGGTCAATCAAAAGATCAAGCGCATGGCATTCGAGATTTATGAAAATAACTTCAGGGAAAAATCGATCGTGCTGGCGGGGATTGACGGACAGGGTTATCTGTTTGCTCAATTGCTGTCTAAAGAACTTGCCGCGATCTCTGAAATTGAACCCATCGTTGTCAAAGTAAGCCTCGATAAACTCGCACCGTTGCAAGGCGATATTGCTATTGATGTGGAAGGCAAAGTATTGAAAAAGAAATGCGTTGTGCTGGTTGATGATGTATTGAACACGGGCAGAACCCTGGCGTATAGCTTAAAACCTTTACTCAATCTGGAAGTGAAAAAAATTGAGGTGGCTGTATTGGTGAACCGCAGTCACCCCATGTTTCCGATCATGCCCGCCTATACCGGGTTAGAACTTTCAACAACATTGAGCGATCATGTGGAAGTAGTGCTGGGTAAGAAAGCAGCCGTTTACCTTAAATAGATAAAAAGTTAATTGTGAAGAAATAATCGTGAGCTTAACCAGGCAACGACCACTCATTACTATTAACTAATAACATTTAACGATTAACTGAATACATGTCTATTCATAAACAAGAACTGAAGAAGATCACCACGCACCAGTTGCAGGAGATGAAGAACCGTGGCGAGAAAATCGCTATGCTTACCGCTTATGATTATAGCATGGCGAAAATCATTGACGGCGCCGGTATCGATATTATACTGGTAGGCGATTCCGCTTCGAATGTAATGGCGGGTAATGAGACTACATTGCCCATCACGTTAGATCAAATGATTTATCATGCATCTTCCGTTGTGAAAGCGGTGAAGCGTGCGTTGGTTGTGGTAGATATTCCTTTTGGTTACTACCAGGGAAGTTCGGGTGAGGGCCTTCGTTCTTCTATTCGTATCATGAAAGAATCAGGTGCACATGCCGTGAAAGTAGAGGGCGGGAGTGAAGTAAAGGATTCTGTGCTCCGTATCTTAAGTGCCGGTGTTCCGGTGATGGGTCACTTAGGACTTACACCTCAGTCGATTTATAAATTCGGTACCTATTCGGTTCGTGCCAAGGAAGAAGCGGAAGCCAACAAACTGATTGAAGATGCTCACTTGCTACAGGAGTGCGGATGCTTTGGTCTTGTATTGGAAAAGATTCCGGCAGAACTGGCAAAGAAAGTGGCTAGTGCATTGAGTATTCCGGTAATAGGAATTGGCGCAGGACCTGATGTAGACGGACAAGTATTGGTGATGCAGGATATGCTGGGGATCAACCAGGAATTTAAGCCGCGCTTTCTTCGCAGGTATGCCGATCTGAATACAGTGATAACAGGAGCTGTCGGAARGTATATCGAAGATGTAAAGGCGAAAGCGTTCCCGAGTCAAGACGAAAAATATTGATCAGGATGAATTCATGATCAGTATAAAAACCTACTGAACTAAAGCTAACGTTTTAATAAAGAAGGGCTACTTTTCTTTGGAAAAGTAGCCCTTCTTTTATGTCATTATTGGATTACTAGCCCAACTTAATCTTTGTGGTTCCTTAGCGACTTTGCGTCTCTGCGAGAGAACATTAAGAAGCCAGCGCAAAGAAACCTCTGTCTTTCATCATCGCGATAGCCAGAATAATAATGACTAAAGCAATTGTATTTAAAATAAACAGGCGTTTATGTTTTGCGGTACTTTCTGCAAGACGTTTAGAAGTAGACCTGCCTACTGTAATCAGCACCACGGCAATCAACATAATAGTGATGTGCTCAACCAGCCAATAGCGGGCGACAGCATTTTTCATGGAGGCACCACTGAAGATAACTAATGGACTAACATAATAGAGAATCAATCCAAGCAGAAACTGGATATGTGTTCCGATCAACAAGAACAAACTGAACCTGTTATCTGCTCCTGAAAATTCTCTTTTGCTTTGCCATCCGGTAAACGAACGTACAATAACAATCAGCAGAAAAGCCATAACGAAATAGCGAAGCAACGAATGGAGTAGTAATAAGGTGTGGTGCATGAAGATGTGATGTTTAGTGTTGTAAAATTAGATGATCATGCTCACTTTTCCTTCTTTGATCACCCTCATCAGGCAGTTCTGTTATTATTTAGAACCGTTCAAGGAAATGCACTTTCTGCCGCTTGTCTTTTCTTTATCTTTTCATAAAATCAACCTTTCATGAACCGAATTATTTATCTCTTGTTAATGTGCGTGGTGAGTACATTAGCCTTTGCGCAGGATAACCAAGGTTATCAGCGCCCCCCTGAAGAAATTGCCAAACTGGTAGAAGCTCCGCTTACGCCCGCTGTTGCTCTTTCGCCCGATAAAAACCTGATGGCATTGCTGGACCGCTCCGACTATCCCAGCATTGAAGAACTATCGAGGCCTGAGTTACGCATTGCTGGTCTGCGTATCAATCCTGAAAACTTCGGCCCGAGCCGTAATAATTTTTTTATCGGTCTTAAATTTAAAAACCTGAAAGACAAAAAGGACATCGCGGTGACAGGCCTTCCTTCACCACTTCAGTTCAATGGTTTTTCTTTTTCTCCCGATAGCAAGAAGGCCACTTTCCTGCAAACGTATCCCGACCGTATCGAACTATGGTTGGTAGACCTCACTACTTTTTCTGCAAGGCAATTAAGCAAGCGAAAAGTAAATGCTACGCTTGCTAACCCGGTAGCATGGTTATCTAATTCAACTAACGTTGTATTTCTTGCTGCTATCGAAGGCAAGTCGATGCCAGAAAAACCACGTGTGCCCAGTACTCCTGTTATTGAAGAGAACCTGGGAAAGAAAGCACCATCAAGAACCTACCAGGATCTTTTAAAAAATCCGTATGACGAAGCATTATTTGATTACTACTGCACCTCACAACTGTATTCGATATCAATAAGTGGCGAAGAGAAAGCAATAGGTGCAGCCGGTGTTTACATATCACAAAGCCCGTCACCCGATGGTACACTTGTTCTGGCTAACATCGCACATCGACCTTATTCTTATTTGGTGCCGGTGAATCTGTTTCCTAAAAATGTGCTGGTAATGGATTTGAATGGAAGTGTGATTAAGAAACTGGCGGATGTGCCGTTGGGTGATAACATTCCTGTTGGCTTTAGTGCCGTGATCAAAGGCCCTCGCAATTATGCATGGCGTGCCGATCAGCCTTCTAC
>NNBV01003375.1_pt1 | contig 13066 bp, 6 predicted proteins | sample 1173771 | NCBI WGS metagenome assembly NNBV01 (sample SAMN07173938, study PRJNA388173) | plant metagenome | isolation source: symbiotic tissue sample KVS11 | place: Norway: Troms, Kvaloya island
AAGCGGCAGTTACCTACCCACACAAAAAATTTCAAATGACTATTTTTTGAATCATTCCTTTTACGGAACGGATGGTAAAAAACTGGAAAAAGGTAACGAAGAAATCATTCGCAAATTTAAAGACATCACAGGGATTGCAGAACGAAGATATGTAACCGATGACCTTGTTGCATCCGACATTGCGTTCTTTGCTGCTGAGCAAGCAATCGCTTCATCCGGTATTGACAAGGAGACTTTCGATTACATCATTGTTGCTCATAATTTCGGAGACATCCGTGCAGACAACCTCAGAAGTGATATGGTTCCTACACTTGCTTCGCGTGTGAAGCAACGACTGGACATCAAGAACCCAAAGACCGTTTCGTACGATCTTCCTTTCGGATGTGCCGGTTGGTTACAGGGAATTATCCAGGCCAACTACTTTATAAAATCAGGTGATGCCAATCGCGTTCTGGTTATTGGCACCGATACCCTTTCACGCATTGCCGATCCACATGATCGCGACAGCATGATTTATGCCGACGGAGCCGGGGCAACGATTCTTGAATCACGTGAAAGCGAAAAACCAGTTGGCATTTTATCCCACCATACAGAAACATTTACTGACGGTCATGCCTATGCGCTACGCATGGATAAATCAGCTAACCCTGATTATGCGGAGAATCATCTCTTCCTGAAGATGAAAGGACATAAGCTGTATGAGCAGGCATTGAAGCTGGTTCCTCATGTCATCAACACCAGCCTGATTAAAGCTAATGTAACGCTGAATAAAATCGACAAGATACTTATCCATCAGGCCAATAATAAGATGGATGAAGCGATTGTAACTAATCTCAAATCACTCTGCCAAACCGATCATCTGGCAGAAGACTTTATGCCCATGACTATTTCCTGGTTGGGAAACAGTTCGGTGGCAACCATACCTACGCTCTATGATCTGATCAGCAAGAAGGAGATTAAAAATCATTCTATCAAAAACAACAGCATCATTGCTTTTGCTGCTGTTGGAGCAGGCATCAACATCAATGCCGTCATCTACCAGGTTCCTGAAAATTAATTACTTCCGCCATCGGTGTCATTGCAACATCGTAGCAGCTGTTAATTAAAACTTTAAAGAAAAACGCTTACTGCAAACCTGTTGCACACGGGTGGCCTCTACATTTACAGCTTAGATTAAAGTTGTTCTTATGGGCCACGATCACAGTCATTCGCACGATCATCATCACCATCATGCTACCGGCAATATTAAAGTTGCTTTCTGGCTCAACACCGGTTTTGCTTTGCTTGAATTAGCAGGAGGATTATATACCAACAGCATTGCTATTCTGTCCGACTCGCTCCACGACTTTGGTGACAGCCTTTCATTGGGTCTCTCCTATTACTTTCAGAAAAAATCAGTGCAGCAGCGTGACGCCTCTTTCTCTTATGGCTATAAACGTTTTTCATTGTTAGGAGCATTTATCAATTCAATGATATTGATTATCGGATCCATTTTTATCATACAGGAAATTACAGAGCGATTAATCCATCCGGAACCTTCAAACGCCAAAGGCATGTTGATCTTTGCACTCATCGGAGTTGCTGTAAATGGTGCAGCGATGCTCCGGCTAAAGAAAGGAAGTACCATCAATGAACGGGTAGTGTCTTTACATTTCCTGGAAGATATATTAGGATGGGTTGCTGTTTTGATAGGAAGTATTGTCATGATGTTTTTCAATGTACCACTGCTTGATCCCATCCTTTCGTTACTGATTACGTGTTTTATTCTTTTCAATGTTTATAAAAACATGAAAGCTGCATTCCGCATTATTCTTCAGGGTGTACCTGAAAACATTAACCTGAATGATATAAAGAAAAAGCTACTGGCACTTAAAGGTGTAAAAGAGGTACACGATCTGCGCGTATGGACCATGGATGGATTGTATAATATACTGACGCTTCATGTAGTTACCGGTGAACAAAGTCTTCAGCAATCGGAACTTCTGAAAAAAGAAGTACGCCATGAACTGCTTCACCTGAAGGTGGCACATACTACAATTGAATTAGAAACCACCGGCGATCATTGTGATATGAAGGATAACTGATCTGTTAAACGTGTAGTTGTATTCATCTGCATTTCAATAATAAGGGTTATATTTAATTACCCTAAAGCCAACCATTATTGTTATGCGTTATTTGTTACTCTTTCTGCTACTAATTGGGGGAGCAATCACCTCCTCTGCTCAGCAGGGTACTTTGCGTGGACGTGTGATCGATAGCGAAAGTCTCGCTCCGCTACCCTTTGCCAATGTCTATTTCAATTACACCAGTAAAGGCACATCAACCAATACGGAGGGAGAATTTGTAATCAATAACGATGCTGGAGTGCATGAATTGGTGGTCTCCTTTGTGGGATACAAAACCTACCAGGTCAAAATAAAAATTACTGCCGACGAAACGAAACACCTTGTTATCAAACTAAGCACCGCTGTACTTTCAGAAATACAGGTAGTGGCTAAAAGAGACAAGCAGTGGGATCAGCAACTCGACAAATTTAAACGAATGTTTCTGGGAAATAGCGGGAACACTTCTCAGTGCACAATCGTCAATCCATGGGTACTCGACTTTAAAGAAGACAAAGGTATATTCATTGCCAGGGCCACCACTCCCTTATACATTGAAAACATGGGGATGGGATACAATATCTTTTACCAGCTTAGTAATTTTTCTATCGGGCCTACACATTTCAGCATTTCAGGTACGGTTCGTTTTCAGGAGATGCAAAGTAGTGACACCTCTGTGCAATCGCTTTGGGTGAAAAAGAGAGAGGAATTCTATTCAGGATCTTCCCGTCATTTTTTCAAGTCCATCCTTGCTCAAAAAACAAATGAAGAAGGATTTAATACCTACGAAGATATCTCCGGAAGCCCTGATGTAGACAGAAACTCCTCCTTCCTCGTCAACATTAATAAGAGCATTATTCACTACAATGAATTTAAAGTCGAAAAGGATTCCACAAACAATGAGTACACCATCAGGTTCCCTTCCCGGCTTGAAATTCATTACACAAAAAAATCTGCGCTTGCCAAAATCTACCGCACCGTGTCGCATCCCATCAGCTGGATCGAAGTTAAAAACGGTTTTTTAAAAGTGAACGCCAATGGAATCGTTACTACCCCGGCCAACCTCACGCTATTGGGTGCATGGAGCGAATCACGCATTGCCGACATGCTCCCCAACGATTACCAACCAACTTCCGTTGAAAGCAAAGCGCTCCCTATAGTCAACACAAAAGGAAGAGCATGGAAGACATTAGTTGAGAAGCCTTACTTACATACTGATAAATCGTATTACTATCCAAGTGAAACGATCCGCTTCAAAGGATATATGAATTATATCGCTCCTGCAATAAAAGACTCACTCAGTAAAGTGATCTATATCGATCTGATCGATGCTTCACAGAAAATTGTCGCGACCAAAGTCTTTCCAATTATTGATAGTGAAGTAATTGGAAGTCTTTCTTTACCCGTTAATCTTTCTAACGGAGACTACCAGTTGAGAGCCTACACACGCTGGGGATTAAACTTTGGATCGTCCACTGTGTTTAGTAAATCAATTAAATTATTGAATCTTAATGAAGCTGTCCGGGCCACAAGTAATTATATACCTGCTGCGACATCCAAGGAATTACACATCATTACCGATAGAAATGATTACTTCACACGTGACAAGGTAATACTGTCCTTAGAAGTCAGCGATTTTTATGGTTATCCGGAAGTGGCTCATCTATCCATTTCCGTCACAGACATGGAACAGGTTGTTCCTGTTGCTGAAGAGAAAACGATTAATACAGAGTACCCTATTCCTGAAGCAACATTGCCCGATACCAGCGTATTAAAATTTTCCATACAAAAAGGAATTGATCTGAAAGGACAGTTTATTACTACCAGGAAAAAGAAAGCACAGGGCAAGCTCACTTTCATGCAGGAAAATCCCACTGACATCTTTGTGATTAACACAAAAAAAGACGGAAGTTTTTTCATTCCAAATGTATTGCTGTACGATAGCTCCAAAGTCTTGGTACATCCTACTACGCTGAAGGGAAATAACGAAGGTATAATACAATTCGATACAACAAAAAGTACTCCTGCCATAACGCGCACTGAGCCATTGACGCTCTCTGTCTACAAATCGGAAAGTGTACTTCGTTCTCCTCTTTATAATGAGGTGGAGTTGCCAGCAAGAGTACTCGATGAAGTGACCGTTAAAGACTCAAGGTTGGATACACACACAGTTCCTACCCCCTACGTTACTCCTGACTTTCGGATAACGGGTGAATGGCTAAGAAATTCCAACACCCCGGACATATTACTTTCGCTACAGGCCAAAATACCAGGACTCAGAGTAATCATATTGAAAGATAGCAACGGGTTACTACGAAAATACCTTTCATTCGGAGCATTTAGTTTAGGTACGTCTTCCTTCAGTGAGGTGCTATTAGTCATTGACGGAATGGTTGTCAATCAGACAAATGAAGATCAGACGGCTGCTGAGAAAATCTCGTTCATGAATTCAAATGAAGTGGATCATATCGATGTATTGAAGTATGGATCGGGAGCTGCTTTTGGTGCACGAGGTGGCAATGGAGTAATCAGCATCTCTACACGGAAAGGTGGCACCCCTGTTAAACCTGATTCATTTGACAAAAGTAAACTGCAACCCGTAAAAGGAGATCGATTCTCCGCTTACCTTGCTCCTGAATTTCCGGATTATGATCAACTGAGTGACAGCACTACCGGAGACTATCGGTCCGTTATCTATTGGAACCCTGATGTGCGGACGAATAAGGATTCTTCAACCAGCCTGATCTTTTTCACTGCCGATTTACCTTCTGCGTACCGCATAGTGGTAGAAGGTGTAACTCAATCGGGCAAAGCAATACGGGGTGAGAAAATAATAACCGTGGTGAAGCGCGACTAATGTATTATTTTTTAAATACTACTTTCCCTCCCACTATCGTCATAGCAACCTCTGTGGAGAGCAGTTCATTATCTGGCACAGTCATGATGTCTTTACTAAAGACAGTGAAATCGGCAAGCTTTCCGGGTTCAATGGAGCCTTTGCTGTTCTCTTCAAATTCGCCAAAGGCTGCATCGAGCGTATAGGATTTTAAAGCCTGCTCACGGGTCATCTTTTCTTCAGGTTCATAACCTCCTGCCGGTTGGCCTTTCAATGTCTGGCGGGTAACGGATGCAAAGAAACTGGCGATGGGATTGATCGGCTCCACGGGTACATCGGTACCATTGATCACTTTCGCTCCGCTCTTTAGTAGCGACTGCCACATATAAGCACCTTCCTTAATTCGTTTTTCTCCAAGACGATCAATCGCCCATGGCCTGTCTGATGACATATGAATTGCTTGTACAGCTGCAATCACACCTAATTTTCCAAAGCGGGGAATATCAATGGGATCGATGTGTTGTGCATGTTCAATCCGGTAGCGTGCATCGGTGGCTTTGGCTGAGTTCTCTTTGAAAGCAATTTCATAGCGATCCAGAATTTCCCTGTTGGCACGATCGCCGATAGCATGAGAGCACACCTGGAATCCATACTTCAATGCTTCACGCGAGGTCTTCATCACCGTATCCATGGGCAACGTAGCCATGCCTGAAAAATCGGGACGATCGGTATACGGCGCCAGCAACCATGCTCCACGTGATCCGAGTGCTCCATCACAATTGAGTTTGATAGACCGTATTGTGAGCCGATGAGCAGAATCAATCTCAGGGCCTTTTTTATACCATTCATTAATCAGGTCGCGATCAAAGCCAGTGATCATTACATACAAACGCGCATTGAGTTTTCCTTCACTTTTAAATTTTTTAAACAACTCAATATTTTCTCTGGAAGCGCCTGCATCATGAAAACTGGTGATGCCATTGCGTGAACAAGCGGCAATAGCCAGTTCCAGTGCCTGCGCATCTGTCTCGGCTGTATTATCAGGAATGTGTTGCGATATTAAACTTTGCGCGCGCTCATTGAACAACCCCGTTGGATTTCCCAGCGGATCGCGAATGATCTCGCCTCCTTCACCAATTTCTTTTCCTAGCTTCTCTATGGACAACTGATTCACACCTGCCAGTTGCATCGCCCTGGCATTGGCAAAGCCTGCATGGCCACTGGCATGCCTGAGAAACACCGGGTTGTCGGGGGATACTTCGCTCAACAACTTATGCACTGGAAACCCTTTGATCATCCCTTCCGGTTTGGTATCCCATTTATCCTGGTGCCATCCACGACCAATAATCCATTGGCCGGGTTCTGCTTTGGCGACAGCCGCCTTTACTTCCGCAATGATCTGTTCAAAACTTTTCACGTCCATCAGGTCCAGCTGCAGTTCGTTATACCCCAGGCCCATAATATGACCATGCGATTCAATAAAACCGGGTGTCATGGTTTTTCCCTTCAGGTCGATCACCTCTGTCTTTTCACCAATCCATTCACGCACCTCCTTTTCGCTTCCTGCAAAGGCAATGGTATCCCCTTTTACGGCTACCGCCTCAACGGTAGCTTGCTGCTCGTGGGCAGTATAAATCCTGCCTCCTAAAATAACCGTATCTGCCGGTTGCTTTTTGAAGGTACAGCTAATCATCGCAACAAAAGCAACGAAGAGAATGTAATGCATCAATTTCATACAGTGGGTGTTATTGAGTTTCAATGATACCTATTTTTAATCTGGATTGCTCAACTTAGAAAAGCTTTTTACTTTGATAAAAAGGTATTCCGTTTCTCATTTCAGTATGATAAATCTGATATACATAATTGATTTCCATTTGGCTGAGAATCATGTACATCAGGTTCATCAATACCAGAGATCGAAGATTAGCTAAGGCACGTGATAAGGTTTAGCTAATGCTAATCCCTGGCCGAATTAAATAAAACATCACGATCTGGCAAACTGCAATCCCTGACTGATGCGTATATTCCCTGTGATTATACTATGAAACTCAGCCCGAAGAATATTTTAAATACACTCACCCTGGCGCTGAAGCAGGGAACCACGCCTCATCAACTGGCCGTGACTTGTGCCCTTGGAGTTGTTGTGGGTATCTTCCCTATTTTGGGAACAACTACCTTGCTTTGTCTTGGCATTGCTATTCTGCTCAGATTAAATATTGTTATCCTGCAGCTTGTTAATTATTTAGTTACAGCATTGCAGGTGTTACTTATTCTTCCGTTTATACAAGCAGGCATTTACATTTTCCGGTTACAGCCATTTGCTTATACACAGGATGAACTCATCCTTCTTTTCCGAAATGATTTCTGGCACTTACTGAAAGTCTCCGGGCTTTCTATTGCTGCCGGAATAGGTGCTTGGTTACTCATTTCTATACCGGTTTTTGTCCTTATCTATTACTCTTGCCTTTTCCTTTTCAGGAAATGGATCAAGCGCAATCCTGAGACCGAAAATCTGCCCACACCTCCGTTGTAATCCAACGATAAAACAAACTGTTTCTTCCTTATCTTCGCAGCAAATTATGAAGGATCGGATTCTTTTATTCTTGCGGGTATATTTTTTCTGGATTGCTTACTTCGAAGTAAGCCGTATCCTCTTTTTATTCTATCATTTCGACAAATCAGCTGGTCTCAGCCTGAAAGAAACCGGTACGATCCTTTTACTTGGTTTACGTATGGACGCAGCTATGGCGGGTTACTGGTGCATCCTTACGGGATTGCTTCTTACGGCATCTGTCAACTGGACAAGTAAAAGTCTGCGCCTCACACAATTCATCATAACCCTATTTTTGCTAATCCTATCTTCCCTGATTGTTGTTGGTGACCTGGAGCTATACAAACATTGGGGCTTCCGCATGGACACAACTCCGCTCATGTATATGGGGTCGGAAGGTGCAGGCAGTGTGAGCGCAGGTGTGGTGATTAAATTAACAATCATTTTTCTGTTACTCTTTTCTGCTTTGCTTTGGTTATTTTACAAAACCATCTATCCACGCTTTAGCACATTAAAAAAAATCCACGTTCGATGGACGGTTGCATTACTGGTCATTACCGGGTTATTATTTATACCTATCCGCAGCAGTTTCCGTGTCGCTCCGCTCAACACAGGTGTTGTTTATTTTCATAAGACCAATGCCTTCGCTAATCACGCTGGCATTAACGTAGTATGGAATTTTTTCAAGAGCGCAGCCGGCTCAAAAGAAAAACAGTATCCGAATAATTTTTATTCTGTGGATGAAGCGCCTGTGCTGCTCAGCCAGATGACTAAAACAAAAGGATCTACGTTGAAATTAATCAACCAGGACAAACCCAATGTTGTACTCATCATCCTGGAAAGTTTTACTTCAAAAATCATTGAACCCCTGGGCGGCAAAGCGGGCATCACACCCAACATTAATGCCTTGATAAAAGAAGGTGTTCTCTTTGACCATTTTTATGCCAGTGGTGATCGTACCGACAAAGGGATCATTGCTATTCTGAGCAGCTATCCTGCACAGCCAAAAACTTCCATCATCAAGTATCCGAACAAAACACAATCACTCTCATTCCTTCCGCGTGAGATGGAAGCTTCCGGGTATCATACTTCTTTTGTTTATGGTGGCGATATCGGCTTTGCTAATATGGAATCCTACCTCATCACCAGCGGGTATAGTCACATTACCGAAGACGACGATTTTCCAGGTGACCAGGACAATTCCAAGTGGGGAGTACATGATCATATTGTGTTTGATCGTTTGCTCCACGAATGTGACTCTGCTGCTGCACCCTTTTTCAAAACCATACTTACTTTGAGTAGTCATGAACCGTTCGATGTACCGACCAATCCACCCTATATAAAAGGCAACGATGAAGCTTCTTTGTTTCTCAATGCATGCCGCTATACCGATGAAAGTTTAGGTGAGTTTATTAAGCAAGCCAAAACAAAACCGTGGTGGAATACTACGTTGCTTGTGATTACTGCTGATCATGGTCATCGCTTCCCCAATCAGGATGAATTGAAAGAGAAAGAACGTTTCCAAATACCACTTCTCCTATTGGGTGGCGCATTAGCAAAGCGTGATACCATCATACACACCACCGGCAGCCAGACTGACATTGCCACAACATTACTTCATCAACTTGGCGCGACTAATTATCCCTTTATATTCGGAAAGGATTTACTTTCCGCTGATGTTAATCCTTTTGCTGTTTATGTATTTCATAACGGCTTTGGTTATATCGATCCGAAGAATGAATTCATTTACGACTTCGACTTTAAAAATTATATCAAACAAGCAGGCACTGATTCTGAAAAGAAATGGGGCGAAGCGTATATGCAATCATTATTCACTGACTATAATAAAAGATAGATGAAGAAATTAACACTCCTTTCGTTGCTCGTCATCACCTCGGCAGCAGCCAGCGCTCAAAGCATGGGTTTATCTTTTTCTTATTTCATTCCTAAGAATGGTTATTTCTCTACCCCCATCAGCCCTTTTTCTATACGGGGTCTGGGCGTTGATCTCAATAAATACATTGCGCTGGAAACGGGAGCTTCGCTCTATCGCATGTCGGGATTGAATGTGAAAGACATGCCTTTCCAAACCAAAGATGCCATCGTTGGACCCAACTTCACCATTCTTGTTCCTGCAGAGTTGGTATTTCAGTTTAAAGGTCGCCATGCGGAGTTTGATATTAAAGGTGGCGGGTTTGCCTTCTATGGTTTCAGTCAGAAGATAAACTATGGCAACCTGGATCGTGCCTTGCGCAAATCACAGAACTGGGACGTAGCCAACGCGGATGTCACCTACAAAAACAATCCGGGTTATGGCTATCACTTTGGGGCCGAGTTTACATTTGATGTTACCCGCCAATTCGGTATCTCACTGGAAGCAAACTACCTGGCAGGCCAGGCGAAGTTTCCATTGAAGGGTTCATATACCGGAGGTACACTCAACGGCACCAATGAAACACTACCCATTGACTTTGCCGATGCAAAAATCGATTTCACCGGATACGAGTTTTCAATAGGGATTATTTTCTCGGGGAAGTGATTTCTGAATAAATTGAAATTAGCATTCCTGTTCCTCCGGCTCAACTGAAACTTTACCTAACACACAGCATCCTCACGATCAAGGGATGGATATATTCGGAAATGTTTTTATGATCGTGCGCTTTATACGAATCTGACAACAAAAAAGAGTTAATGACGTAACTGGTAACTTTGAATCATTTGCCCGTTTATTCCAAAGATTAACATCTTTTTCCCCCCTTCCTCAATTACAGCTATGTCACGCACATCTCCACTAACATTCAACCCGCTTTTCGTTTGCGAAACATACGTGAATCTTCCACTGCCATCATTGAGTAGTAACACACCTTTATTCGCATCCATCTTACCTATACGCGTTCTTACGTTGCTCTCATTTCCTCCCAATAAAATATCCTTATCTCCATCACTATCTACATCTATAACCGTGATGGCATAAACGGAAGAAAATTGAGCTTGTGAAGGAAGTTTGTGTAACTCAAACTTGTTGCCTTTATTTTCAAGATAAACCGTTTCGAGATTATTAGCTTTCAATGTCACCACATCCGTTAATTGTTCCTTTGTAAAAATGGATTCCATAGTAGCATTGGAATAGGAAGTATAATAAGGAAAGCGTGGGCGAAGAAAACTCACTTGCCCGAGCGCCTCATCACGACTGGCGTAAGGATAAGATACACCTCCATTATAGTAGCAAAGAAATGGATCTACCTGCCCATCGTTATTAAAATCTTTGAACATCATCGTGGCGGGATGTATAGAGTCTGGTTTAAAGATATTATTCATCCCAAAATTACCCAGTATCAAATCTTTATCTCCATCACCATCAAAATCTTCTGCTGCAATTTTATTCCACCATCCATTCGTAGACGAAGACATCCAGATAGCGGATTCATTCCTGAAGATTCCATTCTTGTTAAGAAAAACCTGAGGCGACATCCATTCACCTACAAGAACAAGATCAGGTCGTTTATCCTGATTGATATCTATTGCCTGCGCATCAGTAACCATTCCTATGTTTAGCAAGGACGGAGCAATCTCTTTGATACCATTCTTATAATGTCCTTTTCCATCGTTGATCAATAACATATTATCTGCAGAAACGGGATAGCTTCCCGGTATAAACCGACTGCCAACAAACAGATCAAGGTCATTATCATTATCCACATCCAAAGCCACAACACAAGAACCTGCTAAGGTCTCCGCAGGCAATGCATCCTTTGCTTTAGTAAACACACCAGATCCATCGTTAAGATAAACCCTATCCTGCAGTAATACATCTGTCGGATTAAATGCATATCCCCCACTTACTACATACAAATCAAGATCTCCGTCTTTATCGCTGTCAAAGAAAACAGCATCTTCATCCTGATATTCTTTGTCATGGTCAAAAGACGCATTTTTCTTTAGTTTAAATGAACCATCCTTCTGCTGCAAGAACAATGCAGACGGTTGATGCTTTGGAGCGCAGATATAAATATCCATCAGTTGATCATTGTTTACATCTCCTTCAATCAGCTTAGGGCCCGAATAAGAATACAGCTTCGGAAGCAAAAGCTGTCGTTTAAAATCAACCGTATCTACCGGAACATGTTGCCAGTTTAATCCAGATACCTGATTAAATAATGGAGTAACTTTATTCGCGTATCGATATTCCTTTACGGCAGATTCGTACTTAGGATTCAGTCCCGTTTTTACTGCTACGTTTAAGAACAACTCTGTTTTATTATCCGGCCAGATAACACGAATAGAGTCAACGGCTTGCTTTCCTGAAGCACTTATTGTCAGAGGGGTGTACATGGCAGACTGAAAGCCTCGTGCCGGAGAAAACTCATGGTACTGAACCTTGCCATCTGTGTAGGCAAACACCTTGGTTCCGATAATGCTATGCGTCTGGTTTTCCTTCAGTAAATTGATCGTTAAAAAAGTCGCCTTGTTTATCTCTACACTATTATTTTTATATAGTACCGCGTTTTCATTCATGGTATTGATTAGCAAGTCAGGATCACCATCATTATCCAGATCAGCATAGGCAGCACCATTCGATTTGAATGCACGTGTAATTCCCCACTCTTGTGATTTCTTTGAAAAGGTGAGATCACCATTATTCTTATATAAGTAATTTCCCGTCTCAATCTCCGGCATGCTGTCGAGTATCACTTTCATATCAGGACGTATCCCTGTTTGGCGTGCTTTCATTTGCTCATCTACAGTGTATTTCAGAAACTGCATGTTGGTGTAATCCTTTTCATAACCGTTGGTAATGTAAAGGTCTTTCCATCCATCGCCATCAAAGTCAGCAAACAGAGGCGCCCAACTCCAGTCAGTACCTGATATTCCTGCATACTGTCCTATTTCGGAGAAAGAGCCATCACCGTTATTTAACTGCAGCATGTTGCGCATGGACTGATGATGAAAACCGGCATCAATCAACATAGTGTACTTATCGTAATTATCATCACCTGAAGAAAGCTTGATGCGTTCATTGGTTTCAGGCAACATATCCAGAGTAAAAATATCCGGCAATGCATCGTTATTAACATCTGCAATCTCGGAGCCCATGGAGAAAAGAGATACATGCCCTGTGGCTTCCTTGATCACATTTTTGAATGTTCCATTTTGATTATTGATGTAGAGGTAATCTTCTTCATTGAAATCATTAGAGATATATAAATCAGGCCATCCGTCATTATTGATGTCAGAGATTGCAATACCCAATCCAAAACTCAATACATTATTAATTAGTCCTGCTTTTTCAGAGACATCTGTAAACTTGCCACTGTTGTTCTGGTATAGCTTGCTGCCAAATCGCGTGTCCTTCTTCCCTTTCAAATTAGCTAACAATTTACTGAAGCCTCCAAATTGAGGTAAAGAGTGATTGAGAATAAACAAATCAACATCACCATCCTTATCATAATCAAAGAAAGCAGCCTGAGTAGAATACGAAGTGTCTCCTACTCCATACTCATCTGCTCTTTCAGTAAATGTCTGATTACCGTTGTTCATGAATAGCAGGTTTTTACGCAGCGTAGAGTCGCTCATAGC
>NNBV01002918.1_pt1 | contig 13031 bp, 11 predicted proteins | sample 1173771 | NCBI WGS metagenome assembly NNBV01 (sample SAMN07173938, study PRJNA388173) | plant metagenome | isolation source: symbiotic tissue sample KVS11 | place: Norway: Troms, Kvaloya island
GTCTTATGCACTGTAGTTATTGCTGATGATCATTGGTCATCGCCAGGATTCAAAAGGTATGAAATATTTCAAAAGAAAATCGCCTGCGCCAGCCGATAGGTATTGGCATGCGCTTCGATGATGTCTCTGAAGTCAGGAGAATAACCTCCGCCCATACTGGCTACGATGGGAATCTTGTTTTGTTTAGCTAATTGTAACACCAACCGATCCCGTTGTTTACATCCTTCGCGTGTTACACCTAACCTACCCAATTTATCGGTAGCTAATATATCGACACCAGATTGATAGAAAATAAATTCAGGCTGTATCTGATCCACCAGATTTTTTAGATTTACGTCCAGCGTGCTCATATAGAAAGAGTCGTTGGTATGATCGGGCAACCCAATATCCAGATCGGAATGCTCTTTGATCATGGGATAATTATTGGCTCCATGCATACTGAAAGTGAATACCCGCGGATCGCTTTGAAAAATTTCAGCGGTGCCGTTTCCCTGGTGTACATCGAGATCAACAACAAGAATTTTATTTACCTGTTGGTGATGAAGCAAATAGTTTGCGGCCATCGCTATGTCATTAAGCAAACAAAATCCTTCTCCCCTATCGGTGAACGCATGATGTGTGCCGCCTGCGATATTCATGGCTATTCCATATTGCAATGCGAACTGTGTGCATTGTATCGTGCCATTGGCAATAATGATCTCACGATCTACCAATTCACGCGCAAGCGGAAAACCTGTTCGTCGTATTTCTTTGGGAGTGAGTGAAAGACGGTTCAATCTGTTCCAATACAATTCCTGATGTGTATTCAGAATCCATTGTACTTCCACAGGCTGTGGCCGGAAGATATTTGTTTCTGTAATCGTACCTTCATGAAGCAGCTGCTCAGGCAACACTTCATACTTGCTCATCGGGAAGCGATGATTGGGAGGAAGTGGCAGGATATACGATTCTGACCAGGCAACTTTCAACATAATGAACTAAAGAATTTCGGACATTATACTTTTAATGTTGTTTACTTACAAACCCGCATATGTATATTGGGCTAAAGCCCGTATAAAAACATTTAAAATTACCACGGGCTAAAGCCCGTGGCAATAATAAATCTTAAATCAATTCTCTGACAACACTCTCATCTCCACCCTGCGATTGTAGATGCGCGCTTCGGGCGTTTTTTCTTTTGTAGCGGGCTTAGTGCCTCCAAATGCTTTTGTCTTCACCTGACTCTTCCCAACGCCTTTACTGGTCATGTATTTCTTTACTGCATCCACCCGATCCTGCGAAAGCTCCATGTTTGCTTTTGCGTTACCGTTGCTATCGGTATGTCCTTCCAACTGCACAATCATTTTAGGATTCTCTTTTAGCAATGCCACAAACTCGTCCAGTTCTTCGAACGACTGCGGATCGATTTCGGATTTGCGTTGCTCAAACAACAAATGCTCCAGGCGTATCGTCTGACCTTTGGGAGTAAGAATGATATCACGAACAATTTTATCTTTCCCTTCAAATGACTTGGGATCGACAAGAATAGTTTTAGAAATATAGTTATCAGCCGTGGCCGTAAGCTGGTACTTGGATGAACCGAATATGGAGAAAGAAAAAGTGCTGTCGTTAAAGGTTCCTTTCATACTCCCTGTAGGAACACTGATGTAGGTAATTTTGGCTTTAACCGGTTTGCCCGAAGCCACCTCTTTTACTTTTCCACTTACAATGATTTCACCATTTATTTGTGCAAAGCTCTTTATGCTGGTAAGCAGGCAGAGCAGGATGATCGGATATTTTATCACAAGGAGGTTTGTTTAGTTTTCAGCTTCAAATTTAGTCATTATTGACCAAGGTAGCCGGTTCGTTAAAAGTGTAAAGAATTATTCCACAGTAAAATCAGAGCTACAGGCGGAAGAATATCTTTTTTGTGTAGAGAAAATAGCACATCCCCCACTCCAAAGCGAATATGCACAGCGAGGTAATGATCATCATTATTCCCTCCGGCACAGCCATCGTCTCCATTAACCCATTGGTAATGGCAGCGACATAATCATTGAACCAGCGTGCCCCTACAATTTCAAAAAACAAATAGATGAAAATAGAGTTCATCCCCACAATAGTAAAAAATGCAAGGTGGCGCTGATGACCTTTTATATCTATCCACCAGTAACAAAGAGCCAGACCCAACAAACACCATCCACCAGATACCAAAGTAAAAGAGCTTGTCGCGATGCGTTTGATGATGGGAGTAATCGTCCAATCCAGTAAATAACCTGCGAGTATCCCAATTGCTCCTGCACCAACCAGGTACATCATCTTCTGCCTGATGTTCTTACCGGATAGTAAGAGTTTGCCTGCTACCGCTCCCCAGATGGTGTGCGCTGCGGTAGGAATACAATTGATTGCTACCCAACCTCCGCTATTGATTTTATTCATCAGCAGTAGGTCCACATAATTACCAAAGTTATGCTGATCAGTGAAGGGCTGATCGAAACCTGGTACTTTGGTAAAACGATAGAGTACTTCCGTTAAAATTAAAAGACCAACGCTTACTGCTAATTGTGCAGAAACAGACCATCGAAAAATAAGGAATGCAACCAGCGTAGTAAACGACAACTGCGTCAATACATCCCAAAGTTCAAATGACAATCCTTCCGGTCGCACGGCATAGTCCAGTACTCCCCAGAAGAAGAGCCATGCACTTCGCTTTAGTGCTTTGCGAAAAGAGGTAGTCCAATTCACACCCAATTGCTGTTGCTTATGCAGCGATAAGGCAAGAGCCGTTCCGGCAATAAACATGAAGCAAGGCTGAATCAAATCCCAGAACAGAAGCCCATGCCAGGGATGATGAAAGAACTGAGCGAAGAAATTCTGAATAGCAAGCCCGGCACTTAGCTCAAACAAATGATCAAACAACCGGGCACTCTCTAAAGCCAGTAACACCATGATGAACCCACGAAGGAAATCCAGTGACAGGAGGCGGGTCGGTTCATTCTGCTGCATGACGTGAAAGTAAAAAAGAAAACCCTCGCGATGGAGGGTTTTCAGTTATTATCCTTTTTGATACCGGTTATTTTTTGCGGATATAGATGTCACCGTTATTCGTCTTCAGCGTGAACTCCGGGCCACCTCCGTTGATATCGCCTCTCTTCCATTCGTCAATCGAAACCTTGAACGTACCGGCCTTGTTATCTTTGTTCTGCACCATACCGCTTGAGGTAATGTTCATTTCAAAGCCGGTATAAATCTCACCTTGTTGTGTTTTCATTTTCAGTGATGCTTTTGCTGTAGCCGGTAAGGTAAGATCTACATTACCATTATAGGTTACAAACGACATAGGTACACCATCAGTCACTTTATCAAAAGTAAGTTTGATATCACCATTATATGTTGTGGCAATAACAGAGCCGGAGATATTCAATGCCATGATCTCACCGTTATAATTTTTTAACTCCAGGTCTCCCTGCACATTGCTCACCACCAGTTCACCATCGTTGAAGGTATCTGCATATAGATCTGTGCCTGTTGGTACTTCTATCTCCAGATCAATTTCGGTGTTGCCGGAGCTGGAACTGATCTTCACCGAATTCTCATTCTCGCTTGCTTCCAGTTCCAAACCTCCACCGCCCACTCGGCGCAAGCCGTCTTTACTTTGTGTTTTACCTCTCTGCTCTTCACCGTCTTTGTACTTCACCAGTATATCCTTACGTGCACTGCCTTTTATTGAGATCGAACCGGAGTTCAAGTGTGCTTTCAGTTTCACACGCTTGTTTGGGTCAGTCAAGGGTATAACAAATTCATTACCACTTGTATTTGTATTGGTATTTCCCTGTGCCCAGGCGGACAAGCTCATCGTTATCAGCACAAGTACAATTAATCCATTCTTCACACTATTCTTTTTCATGTCTTTCGTTTTATAAATTTCTTTTGCCAGGCTTCACGCCAATGATTTAATTTTCTTTGAGGTAAACATTTCCATTGAAGGTTTCAAAATCCAGCAGCACGCCACCGTTGCCTACCTTGTAGCGATTGCCTCCAACCTTGTATTTGATGCCATCTCCTTTTGCTTTTTTCTCTACAGTTACCGGCAAGGTTTCAATCTGGTTCAGGTTAGTAAAGAACTCACCATTAAAACTTTCAAATGCCAGGTTTGCCGAGAGGCCTTTCTTAAAGTTCGCATTGATATCTCCATTCAGCGCATAGTAACGGGAGTCTCCCGGAGGGTTGCTCACATAATCCAGATCCACATCTCCGTTAATGGTCGACACATTGGTGGCCCCGGAAATATTTTTGAGTTGAATGCTTCCGTTAATGTTATCTGCCAGCAGGTAGCCGTTGATGTTACTCACTTTTATATCTCCGTTATTCACCGTAGACGTAAATACATTGATGGAGCGTGGCACTTTGATGGTAAAATTCATTTCGTAATCATAACCTCTATCTTTGTCGCAGTTGCCGCCATTACAATCGTTCCAATTGTATCCATAATTGTTCCATTTTCCGCGCCGTTCTCCTCTCCTTGTTATCTTGCCAAATTCATTGCAAACACCTTGTACATAGAGCAGCAACGTATCGGCACGGTCCATCACTCCCAGCTGAATTTCGGCTTTACCCTTGTCCAGGCGGGCCTGTGTTTTACCGTTGATGATCTTTTCAACTTCAACGATGATCTTATCTCCGTCATAGCCTTCCACTTTCACATCACCATTGATATTGAATACCATCAGTGTATTGTTCGGGGCTTTCTTCTCGAAGGCGAGTTCTTTGTTAATCTTCTCGCTAAATGTTTGAGCGCAGGCACCGATGGATAAACTTACCATCAGCAGTACATACAGTTTCGTTTTCATATTTTCGTTTTTTTCGTTTGTCTGTTCTGTCGCGCATGCCTGCAGTGCATTGCAACAGAATCTTTGAATCAATACTTAGATCAATACTTCTATACTTTCTTTTAACTTGGTTTTTATTTCTGATGGCGTGCTTTCTTTCTCCAGTAATTTTCTCAATTCCTTGACCGATTTCTTTTCCTGGAGTTCTACCATCAGCGCGGCCAGCTCTAACTGTACCAAAGGCGAATCCTGCTTACCTATTGATACAACCAGCATCTTGCGCACCTCTCCATCGTGTACATAAGGCTTTAATGCTTCCAGCGCTGCCAGGCGTACATTTACATTTTCATCGTTGTTCAGTGTTTCGAAAAGAGCGTTCGTTACTTTCACGCTTGCTTCGGCCATATCATTGGTAAGGCTCACCGCACGCAGTCGTTCCGTGGCAGATTCTTTTTCCAAGAGTGAAAGCATCATCATCTCTTTCAGGTCACTTACTTCCTGTGTCAGCCGGTTCACATCCGGATTCACCACTTCAGCAGGACGCTGCAGGAAATAACCTCCCGCAAAACCAGCTACTATCAAAACCACGGCAAAAGCCAGTCGAGGAAAGAGCACACTCCAGTCGGGCAGTTGAAAACGAAAGCCACTCTTTGTTGCTTTCTTTTTTTCCTGCGCAAGCATAGCGTAGAAAGAATCATCCATTCGCATGGAAGGCAATGCCTCTTCACTCTTCAGCAGTTGTTCATCCATCCTGCTCAACTCACGAAGCTGCGTCAGTTCCACCGTTCCCTCTTCGATCAACTGCTCCAGCACTTTCACTTCCGACGGATCGGCAACACCTTCATTGTACTTGGCGATCAAGTCTTCTATTTCAAACTTTTCCATACTTTGTCCTTTCTATTTTTGAGTGCCCGATACTGGATTCTAGAATCATCCCTGCATTTATCCAGCATCCAGTATCCAGCATCTTTACTACATTCTCTTCTCCAATTGCTGAAACACCACCTTCAACTCCTGCAATGCCCTGAACACTTTTACTTTCACTGCTCCTTCTGTACATCCCATGATCTCACCGATCTCCTTGTATTTTTTATCCTGGTATTTGCTTAGCAAAAGAATCTCGCGCTTGTCAGCAGGCAGTCTGTCCATGGCCATGGAGAGCATCTGCTGTTCTTCGTCCTGCTGCATTTCGGTCGACCGGTTTTCATTATGACCTAAGCGATCGTGCCATTTGTCTACATCATCCTTTGCCTTGAGCTTATCCTTGCGGAAGTGGTCATGGCTCACATTGCGGGCGATATGAAACATCCAGGGTTTGAAGTCGCCATCTCCGCGGAACAAATGGCGGTATTTCATAATCCGGAAGAAGGTATTCTGTACCAGGTCTTCACTCAGGTCCTGGTCTCTGTTCATTCCATAGAAGAAGCCATACAACGGTTTCTTGTAGCGTTCAAAGAGCAGGCCCAGTTTATCCAGGTCGCCATCGCGTACCTTGATCATCAGGGAGTTATCAGCAAGTGTTTCCAAATCCGGATTTTTCAAAGAGGTAAACCTCGGTAACAGACAATGGTTACAAGTTCGATAAAAAAAGTTTGGGATGGACGGATAAAAAAGTTAGCCACGAATGCACGAATCTATTATTCGTGCATTCGTGGCTCCATCAATTTTAATCTTTGCCGGATCTGCTTAGCGCGGAGAGGCGTGATATTTATTACGTTCGTCCTGTAGCTGGCGAAGGATCTTGGATTCTTTATCGAGGGCTTTGCGTTTATAGTCGTCAAACTCGTTGTTGATCATATCCACAATAGCGGTTTTTTCTTTCAGGTTGGTACTGGTGTATTTCAGGGTTCCCCATACGGCAAGTAATCCGATCACAAGCACTACAATGATTCCTGTGGCGAGTCCTACAAAAGCACTTTTGGAAAATGATATACCCAATACGGTAATGTGTGTACTGTCAAAAGTGATTTCGGCAACGGAAGCTTCTTTCTGTGTATAATTATCTTTGGCTACTTTCACATCACTTTCCAGTTGATTGATTTTGGCATGAGCTGCACTTAAATCAGTTTTAATCTTGCCAATAGAGTCTTTCGTGATTTTCCACACGCCATCCAACACCAGTTCTTTCACCACTTTAAAATCATTGTACGACTGGGCTTTTGTTTTCATCAATGAAAAGCGCTGATCAAGAGTAAGTTTTGCTGTTTCAATTGGAGGAGCCTGAACCGGAGCAGTTTTAGCAGGTGTTTGCACAGGCGTTTGTGCATAGGTGAAGAACGAAACCAATAGACAGACAATAACACTCAACTTCTTCATAGCTTTAAAATTTAGGCAAACTTAATCGTGTCTGATACATTGACTATCTCAATTATACTGATTAACCGGTAAATCGATAAGAGTCAACTTCATTCGATGAAGTGATATCGAATGTTAGGTAAAAGTAACCTAAACACAGCTCTTTTCTTACAAGCGGTTTAATTTCTATGTAAGCACGATATACAGGAAAGAGATACTTGAAGCTATTGGCGATTCTTCTTTTGTGTCCACCAGTAAAGAGGTGGTATTAATACCGGTGCAAAAATTAATGTGCTTGTCAATCCTCCGATGATTACAGTTGCCAGAGGCCGCTGCACATCTGATCCGATACCGCTGGAGATCGCAGCGGGAATCAATCCGACAATGGCCACTATCAATATGGAAAGCAAGGCCCTGAGTTGTTCTTTACTTCCGGCATGAATGATATCCGCAAAGTTTCCTTCTGTAGTGAGATATGCTTTACGGTTCAATGCCGAAACCAATAACACACCCGACATCACTGAGATACCGAAGATGCTCACAAAGCCAACTCCGCCAGACACGTTGAAGTAATAGCCACGGATGTGCAAAGCCATAATACCTCCCGCCAGTGCAAACAAAATACAACTCATAGTGACCAGTGTATGACTCAGGTTTTTGAACAGCAGGAAAAGGAAGAGGAACACCATCACGATAGTGAGTGGTATAGTCAGCATGAGCTGCCCTCCTGCCCGCTCCAGGTTTTCATACTGACCGCCATAAACAAGCGCATATCCTTTCGGTATTTTTATTTCTTTAGCTAACCGATCCTGCAACTCTTTCACAAAGCCTACCTGGTCACGACCACGGATGTTGGTGCGTATCGTCACCATGCGTTTATTATTGAAACGATAGATGTTCGTCTGTCCCTCCACATACGTTATATCGGCAAGCTGACTCATGGGGATGAACGCACCACTCACGGAAGGCACCTGCAGGTTCTTAATCACATCGATGTTATTGCGATAGGTAGGCAGGTAGCGGATAACAATATCATACCGCTTCGAGCCATCATACAGGACAGAAACATTCTTACCACCGATGGCTGCTTCAATCATATTCTGAATGCGATGTACATTGATACCAAAGCGCGCGGCATTCTCGCGGTTCACTTTTATAGCGAGTTGTTCCTGCGGCCCTTCCTGTTCAATATTAACTGACTCGCTTCCCTTCATGGAGTTGACGATGGCCGCAATACTATCTGCCTTGTGCCGCATCATGATCAGGTCATCACCAACAATAGATACAGCAAGATCAGCCGCACTACCTGTTACAATTTCCATTACCTGGTCAATGATGGGCTGACCGCTGGAGAAGCGTACACTTGGCAAAGCTTTCTCCAGATCAACCCGTATGCGTGAGATCAGTTCTTTCTTAGAGATGGTATCACTCCACAGTTTGTAGTCTTTCAATCCTACCAGTATCTCATTACGGTTGGAAGGAAACGGATCGGTACCATCATCGTTACGACCGGTTTGTGTAATTACAAAAGCAATGGGCGGATACTTAGCAATAACTTCACGAATCTTAGGAGCATACTTAGCATTCTCCTGTATGGTAATGCCAGCAGCAAAATTCCCGCGAAGGAAAATAGATCCTTCATCCAGCTCAGGAAGGAATTCAGATCCAAGGCCTAAGCCGAACAGAACCAATATTGTTACAATGGAAAAACCTCCTATGACAATCTGCTTTGGATAGCGCATGATTTTCGTAAGCGACTTATCGTATTGCTTTTCGAAGAACTCCAGTACCCGGTTGTTATGTTCCTTGATTTTGCGATTGGGGTCTTCCAGCGTTTTATTGTAAGCGAAGGAGATCAATACCGGAATCATGGTCAATGCTGCGATCATTGAACCCACCACGGCAAATGCCAGTGTTAGTGCCATGGGTGAAAATAATTTGCCTTCCACACGTGTCATCAGCAAGATGGGCATGTACGCAAGGATGATAATGGTGACGGAGAAGAAAATCTCACGACCTACTTCCTGTGCCGATAGCAATGTGATTTTGATGATCCCTTCCTGGCGTTCTTCGATTGTAGCTGTGCGGTATTTGCGTACCAGGTGTTCAGCCATCAGGCATGCTCCATCTACGATGATACCAAAGTCAATGGCACCGAGCGAAAGTAAGTTGGCCGGTATTCCTGCAATCTGCATAAGGATGAAGGCAAACAGAAGCGCAAACGGAATGGTGAGCGCTACGACCAATGCACTTCGCACACTTCCCAGGAAAAAAATCAAAATAATAATCACAATGCTCACACCTTCAAACAAGGTATGCGCAACTGTTTCCAGCGAGTGATTGATGAGAAAGCTTCGGTCATACAGCGTTCTGATCTTTACGCCTTCGGGCAATTCATGCTCCTGCAAATCGGCAATGTTTTGTTTTAGTGCGGCCAGTACTTCGGTTGGGTTTTCATGTCTGCGCAACAGGATGATTCCCTCCACTCCACTGTTGACATTTATATTCTCTTTCGTCACCGTATATCCTAACACTCCGCTTGGTGGCGGTGGTGCTACTTCAACACTGGCCACATCGCGAAGAAATACGGCTACTCCTTTTTCCGACTTTAATACAATCGATTCAATATCTTTTGCCGTCTTGATGGCACCTAATCCGCGCACAGCGAAACCCTGGCTTCCGCGCTCAAGAATATTGCCGCCTGCATTCTGATTGTTTTCATTTACCGCGTCCTCTACATCGGCCAATGACAGGTTATACTTCCGAAGCTTATCCGGTGAAGTGAGAATATGAAATTGTTTGAGCGGACCACCAAACGTAGTGATGTCTGCAATACCTGGAGTTTGTAACAGGTACGGTTTGATTACCCAGTCCTGAAGATCGCGAAGTTCGGTAGGTGTAAAGGTGGAAGGTGCTTCTACTACATAGCGAAAAATTTCTCCTACCGCAGTAGACATAGGTGCCAGTTCAGGAACCACACCATCGGGAAGCTGTGCAGCCGAAAGACGTTCGTTGATTTGCTGGCGTGCAAAGTAATCATCCGTACCATCGCGAAAAGTAAGCTGCACTACACCCAATCCAAAAATAGTACGGCTTCTGCGGTCTAATACATTGGGCGTATTTTGCAGCGCACGCTCAATGGGAATGGTTACCTGCTGCTCCACTTCTTCCGCAGCACGACCGGGATACTGGGCTACGATGATCACATTGGTATCAGCAATATCCGGATAGGCTTCTATCTTCAGCTGGGTAAAACTCCAGTAACCAATGGCCATCAAACCAATACTGACGGCAACTACCGTCCATCGGTTTTGCAACGAAAAAATTAATAGTTTCTTGATCATGGATTACCAGGTCTGAACAGGCAACGAAAGAACCAACCCTCCTTTAAAAATTTTTCTCAACTCAGCCAGTACGGCTTTCACTTTTTCATCTTCATCAGTGAAGGTGATCATCATGGGAGTTTCATCGAAACTGAACAAACTACCCGGGCGCATCAGTAATTGATTTGCTCCATACCCAATCACTCCGTGAAAAGCGGTAGCTCCTTTTATTTTATGATGTATGAGAAAATCAAAGATATACTCATACAACGGCAGCGACCCTTTCAACTCGTCCTTGTCAATATAAATCTGGGCTTGAAGCATGGCTTTTGATTTTAATATCCGAATGACAACCCTTTCAATTGCATAAGGCCTTGCGAGGCAATCTCTTCTCCGGCTTTCAGTCCGCTGAATACAATAATGCGATCACCGATCTGCATTCCGGTAGTGATTGTTCTGCGTTCAAACTCACGACCATTACTTTTTACAAACACATAGGTATTGCCCTGCACGGTAATGAGCGAGGTTTTATTCACACTGATGTTTTCACCTTCTTTCACACCAAATGAAACCTGCGCGAACATGCCCGCTTTAAACTGATGACCAGGATTCTGCAGACGGATACGCAATTTCACCATGCGCGTGAGATTATCAACTGCATCAGCAACCGCATCAATCTTACCTGCAAACTTTTCGTTGGGGAAAGAGGTGAACTGCAGCTGGCACTCACTTCCATTGGTGATCTTCGAGATCTGGTTCTCTGGTATATCGCAGATCACAAAGGCTGCCCCGGCTTTCGCCTGACGTAGGGCGCGTGGATCAAAACCACCCGCTTTCAGTTTCGTTTCATGCTCAATCAATGCCGCACGCTCATTGGCGAGATTGGTTTGCTCCATGGACAAGGCAGTTTGTGCTTCCAATAAATCGCGCCCCGAAGCAGCACCATGTTCCTGCAAATCTTTGATACGCCCCAGCTCTACCTGGCGTTGCTTGATATTGATCTCCTGTACCTGGCGGATATTGATTTCGTGTTGAATCAGCTGGGTGTAGGTGCTGGCCAGATCCGGGTTCTCAAAGAGAATCAGATTTTGTGAGGCACCTTCATCAGAAGGAATAACAATAGCAGAAACTTTTGCCGGTGCGGTGATTTCTGTGGTCATGTTGGTTTGCCCGATCTTCTCGGTGACGAAGAAGGAAGCAATCTGATCGGTAGCGAAAATAATTTTTGCTCCGTTGTCTTCAATCTTCGGATTGGTATCAGCAACGGGTACGTGCTTCTTTTCTTTTCCGCTACAGGCAGAAAGCAGCAGCAGGACAATAAAAATATTTTGGGGGATACCGCGTGCTATCATTGGGCCAGTTGATTGATTAATCCGGTTGCAAACAAGAGCTGAACATAACTCTGACGATACTTCTGCAGCGTATCATAATACTGTTGCTGTGTCTCCAGCCAGCTGCGTTGCGCTTCAAGAAAATCGATGATGGTGGTGCCTCCGCGCAGATACGCGTAGCGCACATTATCTAATATATAGCTTGCCTGTTTCAGCAAGTCCGCATACTTGCTCAGGTTTTGTTGCTGCACTTTGAAACTGTTGTAAGCCGTTGCTACTTCCATCTGCACCTGGTATTGAAGTGTCTGCACACTTTGCTCTGCCTGCTGCTTCATCACGCGCGACTTCTGTATCTCTCCCTGGTTGCGATCAAAGAAAGGCAAATCGATGGTGCCGAAAAAACCAACGTAAGGAACGGTGTTCTGCGGGTTGGCAATTACACCCAGCTCCGGCTGCGGCCATGCCAGTGATTTCTGAAGTCGGATGTTGGTTTCTGTTAAGGCAACCGTGGATAAAGCAATCTGCACATCGCTTCTGTTTCTTGCGGCCTGAGCAAAAACAGAATCAATGTTGCCAATCAAATCAGCTTTGGCAAAGAACTCATCCGAAGAACCAATGTCAACACTGTCCTTCGCTCCTACCAGGAAGCTTAACTCTTTCAATTGATTGTGATGCTCCTGCAGCGCAGTTTTCAATTGCAGTTCATACTGATTAGCTAAAAGCTGCGTGCGTACCAGATCAGTTTGTGTGATCACCTGGTTCTTCAGACGCAGCTGGTTAATGGTGGCCAGACTATCCACATTGTTCTTGGCACTGCGGATAAGGTTGAGTTGCATTTGCGTGCCCCATACATCGAGCCACTTGTTAGCTACCTGTAAATAGAGATTGCGTTCTGTCTCTGCATAATTCTTTTCGGTAACTCCGAATTGCTTTTGCGCGAAATCAATTTTGTATTGCCTTTGATTAGGTAATTGGAAAGTCTTGGTAAGCTGCCACCACACCTGCCGGTTGCGGGCATTGTTCCACGATGTATTTTCAGGGAAATAATTTGAGTTGGCCGATTGCAACGTCTGGTTGTTAAGCGTAAGGTTAGGTCTTAGCCTGGAGGTAGTGATGTCGGCCTGGGCCATGCCGGAGTAAAACTTCTCCGTCTTTAGTACCGGGTTGTTGACTCTGGCTGTTTTCAGGGCGCTCTCCAACGTGTAATTGCTTTGCGCAAAGGCCGGAAGGAAGGCGAACGTAAATCCCAGCAGGGTGAAGTATCTCGTGTATCG
>NNBV01000469.1_pt1 | contig 13008 bp, 9 predicted proteins | sample 1173771 | NCBI WGS metagenome assembly NNBV01 (sample SAMN07173938, study PRJNA388173) | plant metagenome | isolation source: symbiotic tissue sample KVS11 | place: Norway: Troms, Kvaloya island
TAAAATTACTTTACCAATAAAATATGAAATAGCATATTTAGATTATCAATATGATATCGATTTATTAAAATCAGCATTGCTGAATTCATCTGAAAAAGATGAGATAAATACCGCTCTTATAAATGATATAAGGGATGATTTTAATGATAAAGAAAAGCTAAAGTTACAGGTTCGAGTAGATAAAAATGCGGCTTATATTGCTCAACACTTTCTTGACAATGTTGAGCCAATAGGATTAAAAGCATTATTAATTGCTGTTGATAGAGAAGCTTGTGCTCTCTACAAGAGAGAACTTGACAAGTATTTACCTCCTGAATATTCGCAGGTAGTTTATTCTTCCAATCCTCATGATAGTGATTTACTTAGACAGTACCATTTAACCAAAGATGAGGAAAATAGTGTCTGTCAGCGCTTTAAAGAAAAAGGAAACTTACCTAATATTCTAATTGTAACTGATAAATTACTTACTGGTTTTGATGTTCCTATTCTTTACTGTTTATATTTGGACAAGCGTCTGCAATATCAAGCTCTAAGTCAGGCGATCGCTCGCGTTAGCCGTCCTTATAAAGATGACAAAGACTTAGTAAAATCTTCAGGTTTATTAGTAGATTTCATAGGAAATTATAATTCTTTAAAAGAATTGCTAGCCAACGAGACACAGACTAAGATTGAAGAACTAATGAAAGAAGATATTAAAATAGAAGCAGAAAGTCAAGCATTACAGTTAGATAAGAATGCTTTTGCTATTTACAGTATACTGAAGCAAATCATAAGTGATTTAACTGTCGAACAAACTATTGGTATTAACAATATTTTTACTCACTTTCCTGATTTTCTTTGGAATCAACAACAAAATAAGCAACTCAGAGTACAACTATATAAGGCTCTCCAGCCATTTGTGCCACCTCATGAAATGATAAAGGTAGTTAACAATCTGCTGAAGTTAAATCGAGTATAAATTTGAACCTTTTTTCTAGGGCGTACTACTATTAACTAAAGGTAATTACCTAATTACTAACACTGCATCTGAGCATTACAAATTGAATAAACTTAGTGTTCGCATATTTTTATGAAGAGAAGGGTTGGCTTGCGATCGCAGCAATCTAGCTACAAGAAAATTAAATAATTTTGCTTTTCTCAGGCAAGCACAATACAGCAAACACTTATTGTAATATTGAGTTTCGCTGCTATCGACGACTCTACGCTATCTGCATAACATGATTCAGGGAACGCTTTTTGACTCTTCTATCACCTTAACTGAGTTGTCATCCCATTTATGGGAAGCAGCAAATATCTTGCGTGGAAGTCCTGTGGATCGCACCGACTGGAAGAGTTACATTCTGCCGCTGCTATTTCTCAAGCGCATTTGTGACGTTTGGGACGAAGAACGTCAAAAAATGATTGAAGAATACGGAGAAGATTTTCCCGACGAACACCGTTTCCAAATTCCAAAAGGTAGCCACTGGCAAGACGTGCGTGAGGCATCTAGTAATGTGGGTACTGTCTTACAAGATGCCCTGCGTAACATTGAAGTTGCCAACCAGAAACATTTATACGGTGTATTCGGGGATGCCCAGTGGACTAACAAAGAAAAGGTGTCTGATAAACTCCTAAAAGACCTAATTGAACATTTCTCTGCGCTTAACCTCAGTAACAAGCGCGTCCACAACGATGTCATGGGCGATGCTTACGAATACCTGATTAAAAAATTTGCTGATACTACCAAGAATAAAGCTGGGGAATTTTACACACCGCGTAGTGTGGTACAGCTGATGGTGGATATGCTAGACCCCCAAGAAGGGGAAACAGTTTATGATCCAGCTTGTGGTACAGGAGGAATGTTACTGGCTGCTGTTGCCCATGTACGTGATAAAGGGGGAGATGCACGAACATTTTTTGGCAAGTTACACGGGCAAGAGAAAAATTTAACCACTGCGTCCACTGCCCGCATGAATTTATTCCTCCACGAAGTCGAAGATTTTGTCATTGAACGCGGTGATACTCTACGTAACCCTGTTTTTACTAACCCCGACACAGGCAGTTTAGCTCAGTTTGATGTGGTAATTGCTAATCCTCCCTTCTCCCTAGAAAAATGGGGACGGGAAGTTTGGGAAACTGACCCTTGGGGACGCGCTTTTGCTGGTCTGCCTACAGATAGTAGTGGTGATTTTGCCTGGGTACAACACATGGTCAAGTCAATGGCCAATCCACATGGGCGGATGGCAGTTGTGTTACCTCAAGGTGCATTATTTCGTGGTGGGGTGGAAGGACAGATTAGACGCACCTTGCTGGAAATGGACATGATTGAAGCGGTGATTGGACTAGCGCCAAACTTGTTTTACGGAACTGGTTTGGCTGCTTGTATACTGGTACTGCGTCAACGAAAAGCTCAAGAACGAGCAGGTAAGGTGTTAATTGTTGATGCCTCAACACTGTTCCGCAAAGGACGCGCCCAAAACTTTTTAGAACCAGAACACGTCGCCGAAATTCTGCGTTGGTATCAAGAATTTACAGATGTGGAAGACCGGGCGCGGGTGGTTTCCCTGGAGGAAATAGAAAAAGAAGGATGGACACTGAACATCTCGCGTTATGTTTTACCGCCCATAGGCGCAGATATTCCACCCTTAGAAGAAGCGATCGCATCTTTTAAAGACGCTTTGGTACAATGCCGGGAAGCTGAGGAACATTTGCACCAAGTAATGCTGGAAGGGGGGTGGCTGGAGTGAGCGAACAAATCACACAACAAGCTATAGAAAGTTATCTGTGGGGAGCAGCCACCATCTTACGCGGGTTAGTTGATGCTGGTGACTACAAACAATATGTCTTTCCCTTGCTGTTTTACAAGCGGCTATCTGATGTTTGGGATGAGGAATTTACCAAAGCACTGGCTGACACAGGTGATGCTAATTATGCCCGTGAAACTGCCAACGATCGCTTTATTATCCCTGATGATGCTCACTGGAAAGATGTTCGCATTGTTGCCAAGGATGTTGGTAAAGCTTTACAAACTGCCATGCGGGCCATTGAAACCGCGAACCCTGGTCGCTTAGATGGGATTTTCGGTGATGCCCCTTGGACAAATAAAGAACGTCTATCCGATTTTGATATTAAAGAACTGGTTGAACATTTATCCACTGTAGTATTGTCACTAGCAAATGTTCCTGAAGATGAATTGGGGAATGCTTATGAGTATTTGATTAAAAAATTTGCTGATGACAGTGGACATACAGCCCAGGAATTTTACACTAACCGTACAGTTGTACATTTAATGGTGCAAATGCTTGCACCGAAATCAGGCGATCACATTTATGATCCTACCTGCGGTACAGGTGGAATGTTGATTTCGGCATTAACTGAGGTCAAGCGCACAGGTGGAGAACACCGCACGCTCAAGCTTTACGGACAGGAACGAAACCACATGACCGCTTCCATTGTCCGCATGAACTTGGTACTACACGGTGTAGATGATTACCAAATTATGCGCGGTGATACCTTGGAACATCCTGCTTTTACTGAAGATGACCAACTGCGAACTTTTGATGTAGTTCTCGCCAACCCGCCCTACTCCATTAAACAATGGAATCGAGAAGCGTTTCAAAGTGACCCTTGGCAGCGTAACTTTTTAGGGACACCACCTCAAGGAAGGGCTGATTATACCTTTTTTCAGCACATTTTAAAAAGTCTTGACCCCACAACGGGACGCTGTGCAATTCTCTTCCCGCATGGGGTGCTGTTCCGCAAGGAAGAAGTCCAGATGAGGCAAAAGCTGGTTGAGGCTGATTTGGTGGAATGTGTCCTTGGCTTAGGGCCAAACCTGTTTTACAACTCTCCAATGGAAGCTTGTATTATTATTTGCCGTACCCGTAAGCCTCCAGAACGGCAAGGACGGATTTTATTTATTGATGCAGTGCATGAAGTAGCCCGTATGCAGGGGCAAAGTTTCCTAAAACCAGAGCATCAGTCACGTATTTTCAGCACATATCAAAGTTACAATAATGACCCTGGTTTTGCTACAATTGCTACCTTAGAGGAAATCGCTACCCAGGATTACAGCTTGTCTATCCCGCTTTATGTGCGGCGAACAACAGCCAATAATCAAACCGAGGAAGTAAAGACGCTGGCTGAACTTTGGGCAGACTGGGAACAGGGCAGTAGAGCCTTTTGGCTAGAGATGGATACCTTAGTTGATATGCTAGATTCCTTGTAAAGTAATTTGTTTACCAAAATGGTAAAGTATTGCTTAAGATAATTTATCTGACTGAAGTATAAAAAATTTGTTTACCAAAACGGTAAAGCATCAGTTGATATGATATGTTCTCTCGGCATAACAAATTTGTTTACCAAAATGGTAAACTTGTATTAGTCTACTAACGAATGGAAATCACCTTTGGCGATCGCAAACTGCAAAACTTATGCGAGCAACAAGACCTAGCGCAAAAAAAATTGGGTCAAAATTGTGCCAAGAAATTGAGAACCCGGCTGGCTATGCTTGGTGCTGCTGGTTGTGTCACTGAATTAGTTGCAGGTCGTCCCCATCCCTTAAAAGGAGATAGGGTAGGTGAATTTGCAGTAGACCTAGAAGGTGGTAAACGACTCGTATTTAAGCCAGATAACGACCCCATCCCCCTCACCGAGGATGGAAGCATTGATTGGTCACAAGTTACTGCTGTTTGTATTGTTTTCATCGGAGATTATCATGACTGAGGCAACCCGAACATTCACTCCAGATTGGGTATCTCCTCCCGGTGATACCATCGCTGATTTATTAGAAGAACGTGATTGGACACAAGCACAGTTAGCAGAGCGTTTAGGCTATAGCATAAAACACATCAGCTTGCTTATTAACGGCAAAGCACCTATTAATGAAGAAACAGCCCTGAAGCTAGAACGGGTTTTGGGGAGTACAGCAGCATTCTGGCTCAGATATGAAGCCCAATATCGCGCGGCTTTAGCTCGGATAGAAGAGGAAAACCGCTTAAAGGGGTGGACATCTTGGTTAGATCAGTTACCAGTCAAAGAACTGATGAACCAAGGTGTCATTCCCAAATGCAATTTAATTGCCAAGAATAAACCTAGTTTAGTAAAAAAGTTATTGCAATTTTTCGGTGTTGCTTCGCCGGAAGATTGGGAGAAATGCTACGCAAGTATGGAAGTTGCTTTTCGTCGCACCCGCGAAGAACAAAGTGATGTTGGTGCTATTTCCGCTTGGTTGCGTTTGGGTGAAATAGAAGCAGAAAAATTAGATTGTCCCAAGTACAGTAAACCAAAATTTGAAAAAGCAGTGCAGGAAATTCGCACGTTGACGGTGTTACCACGACAGGAATTTGAACCACAGATGCAAAAGTTGTGCCGAGAAGCTGGGGTTGTGCTTGTTTTAGTACCATCAATTAAGCGATCGCACGTCAGTGGTGTAGCCCGGTGGTTAAATTCTCATAAGGCACTGATTCAACTTTCGCTTTACGGTAAAACCAATGACCGCTTTTGGTTTAATTTCTTCCATGAAGCAGCACACATCCTGCTTCATGATAAAGAAAATATTTTTCTCGATGAATGGGATAGCGGGGAAAGTTTGGAATCGGAGCCAGAACGCGAAGCAGATCAATGGTCACGGGAATTTTTAATACCACCTGAGTACGAAGGAGAATTAGCGCAACTTAAATCTAAAATGGATGTCGCTGATTTTGCAGAACGTATCGGTATTCATTCCGCTATTGTAGTAGGTCGGCTGCAACATGATTGTATAATTCCTCTCTCTTGGATGAATAGTTTGAAGGAGAGTTTTTGTTTTTAATGGGTAGAATAAGTACACGATGATACAAGGCGATACGTTAAAACCAGGGTGGCAAATTTGGCGGTTTGATCAGATGGCAACTAACGTCAATGACCGCATTAATGATCCAAGTAAAGCTGAAACTGAATATTATGTTGGTTTGGAACACCTTGACTCTGATTCTTTAAAAATTCGGCGTTGGGGTTCTCCATCTGATGTTGAAGCCACTAAACTATGTTTCGGTAAAGGAGATATTATTTTTGGTCGTCGTCGTGTTTATCAGCGTAAAGTTGCAGTAGCAGATTTTGATGGAATTTGTTCTGCTCATGCTTTAGTTCTTCGTGCCAAGCCAGAAGTTATTCTTCCAGAGTTTTTGCCGTTCTTTATGCAAAGTGACCTTTTTATGGAACGTGCAAAAGCTATTTCGGTAGGTTCGTTATCACCTACTATTAATTGGAAAACCCTTGCTAAAGAAAAGTTTCTACTGCCACCAATTGAGGAACAGTTTTACTGGATTAAATTGTTATGGGCTATTGACAACAAATTATCTTCTTTAGACGAAGCTACTTATAAAGCAAATGTATGTCGAAAAGCATATTTAGAATATATTTTTACTGAGAAAGTTAAAACTTACAGACTTGATGAAATTGCAAGAATAATGAGTGGTGGTACTCCAAGTAAGTCATGTCCAGAGTATTGGGACGGAAAAATTCCTTGGTTAAGCCCTAAAGATATGAAAATGCCAATCTTGACTGATACTGAAGATCATATTTCAGAGAAAGGACTCCAAGCGGGAAGTAGACTAGCTCCTCCTGAATCAATTTTTATAACAGTTAGGGGAATGATTTTAGCTCATACATTTCCAGTTTGCCGCTCAAAAGTTCCAATGGCTTTTAATCAAGATATAAAAGCCATTGTTGTTTCATGTGACTATGAACCTGCCTACATACACGCTTGGTTTGACTGGGCTGCCCCAAGATATCTACAGTTCATTTCTGAAAGTTCACACGGGACAAAACGTTTGGAGATGGGTCAACTTCTTCGATTGCTTATTCCAAAATGTAGTTTGACGCAACAATCTGAAGATTTGTCTCGTATCAATAAAATTGATGAGATTAGAGACTCTTTGATAAAAAGAAAGTCCAAATTAGCTGTTATTAAGCAAACTATACTTACTCAGCTTGAAGGACGCTATGAATAACTTCAACGAAGCTAACACCGTCGAAGCTTTTGTCCGTGATATCCTCTGTGGTAAAGTTACCCAAACCGCACCACCTCAAACTGGCTTATCACGCACAAACAGAAAAATCAACGGTGTCGGTTGGCACTACCTCCCCTCACAAAATATCCCCCGCCAACCACAAGAAGTCTTCGTTGAAACTTTTGTCCGCAATGCCTTAATTCACATCAACCCCGAAATCGCCACCAACCCTAACCGAGCCGAAGAAGTTCTCTACCGCTTACGGGCAATAGTACTGTCAGTCCGCAGTGATGGACTCATCAGTGCTAATGAAGAATTTACAACTTGGTTACGGGCAGATCGCACCATGCCCTTTGGCCCCAACCACGAACACACAACCGTCCGCCTCATCGACTTTGACAACCTAGAAAATAATCAATACATCCTCACCAGCCAGTACACTTACCGCGCCGGGGCAGAAGAACGCCGAGCCGATTTAGTGCTGCTAGTTAACGGCTTTCCGCTTATTCTGATAGAAGCCAAAACCCCCGTGCGGAAAGCAGTAAGCTGGGTAGATGGCGCAATGCAGGTGCATGACGATTATGAGAAAAATGTCCCAGAATTGTTTGCCTGTAATGTCTTTAATGTAGCCACAGAAGGCAAAGAATTACGCTACGGTTCCATCCGTATGCCTATAGAATTGTGGGGCCCTTGGCGGCTGGATGATGACGCACCCCCCGCCAGCCTCACCGCCCTCAAACATACCATTGCTTCTCTACTTAATCCCGCCGTTATTCTTGATATCCTCAATCACTTCACATTATTTGCCACCGATAAGAAAAAGCGCCGCATTAAAATTATCTGCCGCTATCAACAATATGAAGCCGTCAACCTCATTGTTAACCGTGTGCTGGCAGGTAGACCCAAGAAAGGCTTAATCTGGCATTTCCAAGGCTCAGGTAAATCGCTATTAATGGTATTTGCGGCTCAAAAAATGCGACTGCGATCGCAACTGCGTAACCCAACAGTGATCATCGTCGTAGATCGCATTGATTTAGATGCCCAAATTAGCGCCACCTTTCACGCCTCAGATATTCCCAACTTAGTGAAAGCAGAAACTCGTACAGAGTTAGAACGGTTGCTGAGACAAGACACACGCAAAATTATCATCACCACTATTTTTAAGTTTGGCGAAGCCGATGGGGTTCTCAACGAGCGTGAGAATATCATCGTGCTTGTGGATGAAGCCCACCGTACCCAAGAAGGTGGGCTTGGCATTAAAATGCGGGCAGCATTACCAAATGCTTTTCTATTTGGCTTTACAGGTACACCAATTAACCAAAGAGATCGCAACACCTTCTATGCCTTTGGTGCAGAAGAAGATGAGCGTGGTTATATGAGCCGCTACGGTTTTGAAGAATCGATCCGCGACGGGGCTACACTCCCTCTACATTTTGAGACGCGTTTGGTAGAACTGCATATTGACAAAGATGCAATTGACCAAGCTTATGCAGAATTAACGGGTGAATTATCAGATTTAGATAGAGAAACCCTAGCTAAAGCCGTTTCTAAAATGGCAGTGCTGGTGAAAGTCCCAGACCGGATTACCAAAATCTGTGCAGACATCGCCCAACATTACCAACAGAAAGTTGTCCCCAACGGCTTTAAAGGCATGGTTGTTACCTATGACCAAGAATGCTGCCTCCTATATAAAGCAGAACTGGACAAACATCTGCCCCCAGAAACCAGTGAAGTCGTCATTTCCGCCACAGGTAAAGATGAGCGATTTAAGCCGTATCAGCGTAGCCGCGACCAAGAAGAAAAAGTTTTAGATCGGTTCCGTGATGCCAATGATCCACTGAAAATTCTGGTTGTCACCGCCAAGTTACTGACAGGATTCGATGCGCCTATCCTTCAAGCAATGTATTTGGACAAGCCCCTCAAAGCACATACCCTACTCCAAGCCATCTGCCGCACTAACCGCACCTACGGCAATAAAAAAACACACGGTTTGGTAGTGGATTATCTGGGCGTATTTGATGATGTTGCCCAAGCTTTGGATTTTGACGAGCAAGGCTTCCAGCAGGTTGTTTCTGGGATTACTGCCTTAAAGAACGAACTCCCTGGTGCAGTGCAAAAATGTCTAGCCTATTTCCCAGGAGTAGACCGTACCTTAAGTGGTTATGAAGGTTTGATTGCGGCTCAGGATTGTTTACCCAACAACAATGTACGTGATAACTTCGCTGCTGATTACAGCTATCTGGCTGATTTGTGGGAAGCATTATCACCAGACCCCATGCTTATCAACTACGAAACCGATTACAAATGGCTATCCCAAGTTTACATTTCCGTTCAACCGACAACTGGTATGGGTAAACTACTCTGGCACGCACTCGGAGCTAAAACCATTGAGCTAATCCACCAAAACGTCCGTGTAGAAGCGGTGCGTGATAATTTGGAAGAAATTGTGCTGGATGCCGAATTATTAGAAGTGGTGCTAAATTCCCCAGACCCCAGGAAGAAAGGCAAGGAAATTGAGATTCAAATTGCTCGTCGGCTTTGCAACCATATCAGCAATCCTCGCTTCCGTGCTTTATCAGAGCGTCTAGAAGTCCTGAAAGAGCGCCATGAGCAAGGACAAATTCATAATGTAGCCTTCCTCAAAGATTTGCTTGATTTAGCCCGTGACTTGGTGCAAACAGAAAAAGAGATACCCCAGCCTTCGTCTTCCTGCGGGGGTAAGGCAGCTTTGACTGAGTTATTTTTGGAGGTTCGTAATGAGCAAACACCCAAAATGGTGGAGCGAATTGTTAATGATATTGACGAAATAGTACGAGGACTAAGCTTCCTTGGCTGGCAGAAAAGCAGTCTTGGTGAACGGCAAGTACGGCAGGCGCTGCGGAAAACCCTGTTTAAATACGCCCTTCACCAGGATAAAGAGCTTTTTGAAAAAGCTTATGGTTACATCAAACAGTATTACTGATAAAACTGCATCTGTTTAGGTTATGCTGTCAATCAAACTAGATGCAGAATACCAGTAAATACATGAGCCGGGTAATCGCACTATTTAATCAAGCCGGTGGGGTTGGCAAAACGACCCTAACTATGAACCTGGGCTATCAACTGCAATTGCATGGTTACAAAGTTCTTCTGATTGACATCGACCCCCAAGCTTCCTTAACTTCCTTTATGGGCATTGAGCCAGAAAGCTTAGAAAAAACTCCTTTTGACGCACTGATAAATGAAGAACCACTATTTATCCTAAAAAACCAACATGGGATGGACATTGCTCCCACTAATATCAACCTCAGCGTTGCTGAAATTCAACTCGTTAATATGGATTTTCGTGAAGTCAGGTTGAAAGAAGCTATTGAGCCAATTCGCAATAACTATGACTTTATCCTTATAGACTGCCCACCCAGCTTAGGGTTGTTAAGTTATAGCAGCCTTGTCGCTGCCAGTCACCTGCTCATACCCATTGAAACCCACTACAAAGCTTTTCAGGGAACTAATCTCCTGTTGCAAACTGTAGCCCAAGTAAAAAAAAGAGGAAACCGCAACTTAAAAATAGCTGGTTTCATTCCTTCGCGTTATGCCGCTTCTAACTCCCAAGACCAACGCACTCTCAAAGCGATCTCAGAACAATTTTCTAACATCGCCACCGTCTACGACCCTATTCCCAGGGCTACAGCTTTTGTGGATGCTTCTGAACAACAATTACCCTTAGCTGTCTATGAACCCAAGCATCCAGTTCTCAAAGTATTAGACAACATAGCAAAAAAAATGGAGCAATTATAATGGTTCGACCCCGTAAAACAGAACAACCTTACAAAGCTAAAGCCGATATTAGTGTGTTGATGGGAGACGAGCAGCCGTCAACAGAGCCACTACTATTACCCATCGATTCTATCTCTCTGCCTGAAGGTCAACCCCGCCGCTACTTTGATCCAGGTAAGATGGAGCAACTAATTCAATCCATTAAAATTCATGGAATCCTAGAGAATCTGCTTGTTCGTCCGCTTCCCGACCGGGAAAATCAGTATGAATTAGTAGCTGGAGAAAGACGCTACCGTGCCGCGATCGCATCAGGACTAAAAGATGTTCCTGTTACCATCCGCGAACTGACTTCTGAACAAGCACTGCAACTGGCGCTTGTAGAAAACCTGCTCCGAGAAGACCTTAACCCTGTAGAGGAGACAGAAGGGATACTGCAACTCCTGTCTATTCAGCTGAATATGCCAGTAGGAGAAGTTCCCAACCTACTTTACCGGATGCAACACGAAGCTAAAGGAAAAGTTGCCCAAAACGTTTTGGGCAATGAGCAAGGTCAAGCAATAATGGCAGTTTTCGAGGAATTAGGTAAGCTAAGTTGGGAATCTTTTGTTTCCAGTCGCTTGCCACTGCTAAAGTTACCAGCAGAGATTTTAGAAGCACTACAAGCCGGAAAAATCGCCTATACCAAAGCTCAAATAATTGCCAGAGTTAAAGATAAAGAACAAAGACAATCGTTGTTAGAAGAGGCGATCGCCGCAGATTTATCACTTAGTGAAATTAAAGAACGAGTTAAAGCTCTGCAACCAACAACAGATACAGAAACTCCCCAAGCCACAATTCAAGCACTTACCCGCCGTATTACTCAGTCTAAGGTTTGGGAAAACCCTAAAAAGTGGAAACAAGTGCAGACACTTTTGAAAAAACTGGAGAGTTTAATTACAGAAGAAACTTTAATTACAGGAGAAAAAGATTCTTATTAACAATTATTAGTAAGTGCAGCTTCATTCACCCAGAATAATATACTACATTATGTACATTGTAATTGGAAGCCACTAACGGGACTTAAACATTCATTCTCAAGGAATAAACAAGCTCAAACCCATGCTGGGCAAGGCTGTCCAAAAACGTCTGCAACCCAGATATATAAAGAAGCTAACCAAAATAATGTCAAAGTTTCTCTGCACATACATTTTAGGCTATTCTATCGCTGTTTCTTGTCTAATTCCCACTAGCTCTAAAGCAGTAGAAAGTAATGTTCAAAGTCAATTATCTCAGTTTCAGTGTACTGAAACTGAGATGAACAAGTATATCCAGCAATTAAAAAATGGTGAACCTGCTGCTTTTAATAGATTGGTAGAATGTAATTCTAAAGCAGTTCCGGCTCTCACCAAAGCTCTGGAAAATGAGGATGAAAATCTCCGCATCGCTTTAATTACTGCTCTTGGTGAAATTGGTGGAAAATCTTCACCAACTTTACCTTTGCTAAATAAGTTATTAAACGATATCAATCTAGATGTTCGTATCATTACTATTTACGCTTTAAGGAAAATTGGTAAAGATGCTATTCCCACTTTAATTACTGCTCTTCAAGATAAAGATAGTGAAGTTCGTTCTGGTGCTGTTGATGCTCTAGGACAAATTGGTAAAGATGCTATTCCCGCTTTAATTACCGCTCTTCAAGATAAAGATAGTGAAGTTCGTTCTGGTGCTGTTGATGCTCTAGGACAAATTGGTGAAAACGCAAAAAATGCTGTTCCCGCTTTAATTACTGCTCTTCAAGATAAAGATAGTAAAGTTCGTTCTGGTGCTGCTGATGCCCTAGGACAAATTGGTGAAAACGCAAAAGACGCTGTTCCCGCTTTAATTACCACTCTTCAAGATAAAGATGGTAATGTTCGTTATCGTGCTGCTTATGCTCTAGGACTAATTGGTAAAGACGCTGTTCCCGCTTTAATTACCACTCTTCAAGATAAAGATGGTAATGTTCGTTATCGTGCTGCTTATGTTCTAGGACTCATTGGTGAAAACGCAAAAAATGCTGTTCCCGCTTTAATTACTGCTCTTCAAGATAAAGATAGTAAAGTTCGTTCTGGTGCTGTTGATGCTCTAGGACAAATTGGTGAAAACGCAAAAGACGCTGTTCCCGCTTTAATTACTGCTCTTCAAGATAAAGATAGTAAAGTTCGTTCTGGTGCTGCTTATGCTCTAGGACTAATTGGTAAAGACGCAWMAGAGCAGTATCTATAATTGCTGAACTTTTATTAAATAAAAATGAATCTTTATA
>NNBV01002721.1_pt1 | contig 12973 bp, 6 predicted proteins | sample 1173771 | NCBI WGS metagenome assembly NNBV01 (sample SAMN07173938, study PRJNA388173) | plant metagenome | isolation source: symbiotic tissue sample KVS11 | place: Norway: Troms, Kvaloya island
CGGTTGTCCTTCCGGTGGTGTCATTACGGGCATTGGTTATGTGAAGGGAAGACAATGTGTAATTGTTGCTAACGATGCTACTGTTAAAGCAGGCGCGTGGTTTCCTATTACTGCAAAGAAGAATTTGCGTGCGCAGGAGATTGCCATGGAGAATCGCCTTCCTGTTATTTATCTGGTAGACAGCGCAGGCGTATTTCTTCCTATGCAGGATGAGATCTTTCCTGACAAAGAACATTTTGGAAGACAGTTTCGGAATAACGCTAAGATGTCATCGATGGGCATCGTGCAGATAGCAGCCATCATGGGAAGTTGTGTGGCAGGCGGAGCTTATCTTCCGATCATGTCGGACGAAGCCATGATTGTGGATAAGACAGGCTCTATCTTTTTAGCCGGATCGTATTTAGTGAAAGCCGCTATTGGTGAAGACATCGATAATGAAACATTGGGCGGGGCCACTACACATTGCGAAATATCAGGTGTTACAGATAATAAATTTCCCAATGACCAGGCATGCCTCGATTATATAAAAAGTCTTTTTGATAAAATAGGGCATGATCAACTTGCTGGATTTGACAGAGTGAAGTCCACTCCGCCAAAGGAAAAACCGGAAGAGATTTATGGATTGATTCCATCCGATCGTTCGAAGCCTTACGATATGCTCGATATCATCAAACGTTTTGTTGATGAATCCGCATTTGATGAGTACAAAGCGCTTTATGGTAAGACGTTGATTTGCGGCTTTGCACGTGTGGATGGGTGGGCTGTTGGTATTGTTGCTAATCAACGCAAAGTAGTGAAGACTAAGAAAGGTGAAATGCAGATGGGCGGAGTGATCTATGCCGATGCCGCAGATAAAGCCGCGCGCTTCATCATGAATTGCAATCAGCGCAAAGTGCCTTTGATCTTTTTACAGGATGTAAGCGGTTTTATGGTAGGCAGTAAGGCAGAGCAAGGCGGCATTATAAAAGATGGTGCTAAAATGGTGAATGCCATGGCCAATTCCACCGTGCCGAAGTTTACCTTCATCATTGGTAATTCCTACGGAGCCGGAAATTATGCTATGTGTGGCAAAGCATATGATCCTCGTTTGATCTATGCCTGGCCTACAGCACAGATAGCCGTAATGAGTGGAGGTTCTGCTGCGAAGACATTGCTGCAGATAAAAGTAGCTTCCTTAAAAGCGCAGGGCAAAACCATTGCCAAGGAAGAAGAAGATCAGTTATTGAAAGAAATTACTGATCGCTATAATGAGCAATTGAGTCCGTACTATGCCGCCGCCCGCTTGTGGGTAGATGGTGTAATTGATCCACTGGAAACACGGAAGGTAATATCCATGGGTATAGCGGCTGCTAATCATAGTGTTGTTGAAAAATTTAATGTTGGAGTAATTCAAACGTGATGGAAGAAAAAGAATTGAAAGCGCTGGTTTCACTTCTGGATGATGAAGATCAGCATATTGCTACTCACATCGAGGAGAAAATATTATCATTGGGCACCACTATTATTCCCTACCTGGAGCAAGAGTGGGAAATCAGTTTTAATCCCACCGTACAAAAACGTATTGAAGAGATTATTCATACACTTCAATATGAGTTGGTAAAAGAACGACTGAAGGATTGGTACAATAGTAAAGAGCAAGACTTGCTTACAGGTATGTGGATACTCGCCACCTATCAGTATCCGGATATTGAACTTGAAAAATTACGTCAGGATCTGGAGCAGATTTATTACGAGGCATGGCTGGAATATAAACCGGAGCTCTATGCCTTTGACCAGGTGAAGGTGATCAACGGTGTTTTATTTAATAAACTGAAGTTCGGAGCTAACACCAAGAATTTTCATTCTCCGGGCAATTCCATGATTAATGTGGTGCTTGAATCCCGTAAGGGCAATCCGATTACACTATGTGTAATCTACATGCTGGTAGCACAAAAATTAAAGATGCCGGTGCAGGGTGTAAACCTTCCCAACTTATTCATTCTTACCTACCGCGACGAGCAGCATACCTTTTACATCAATGCTTTCAACAGAGGTCTGATTTTTTCGAAACAAGACATTGAAAATTACATCAATGAACTGCACCTGGTTCCTCAAAATTCTTTTTACGAACCGTGTAACAGTTTAGAGATTGTGCGCAGAGCGCTTCGTAACCTGGTGATGAGCTTTGAAAAAGTAGGTGAGCATGCCAAAGCCGAAGAAGTAAAACTGTTGCTTATAGAAATTGCTGATGGAGGAGATCTGGGTGTGTGATTGATTCACCGCTGAGGAGCGGAGGCACGCAGAGAGGAGAAGGCGATGATTTACTTTCTAATCTCAAAAAATTCACTTCGCCCCCTGCTGAAAAGAAGTGCCGTGTACCAAATACACAATGTCTGCGAAAAAAATGGGCAAAAAAGAAGGGCGCTGCTCCTCAGCCGCGCCCTAACCCCAAAAACCAAACCCCTCTTCCTCGCCCCGTTTAACCGGGACATCCCCACAATCGCTACAATCACTAGATTGTTATGTCTTATTTACACATTCACCTCTACTGAGTCCGCATTAATGAAGTCAAATTCTACCTCATTTTTCATATCAACAAAAATAACAGAATCCTTGTTCACTTTACCAGCTAAAATTTGCTTAGATAATTCATTTAATATTTCCTTCTGAATTACCCTCTTTAGTGGCCTGGCCCCAAATTGCGGATCAAATCCCAAATTTCCAAGTCTATCCAACGCTTGTGTAGAAATATCTATGCGTACCCCCGCTTCTAACAAGCGTTTTTTGATCTGGTCAAATTGGATACTCACTATTTTTCGCACATCATTTCTGCTCAACGGGCGGAACATAATGATTTCATCAATCCGGTTGATAAACTCCGGGCGCACCGTTTTTTTCAATGCAACCAGTACCTGCTCTTTGGTTTCCTCTATTACTTCAAAGAAATTATCGTCTGTGATTTTTTCAAAATTCTCCTGAATAATCGCAGACCCGATATTGGTGGTCATAATAATGATCGTGTTTTTGAAGTTTGCCACACGCCCTTTATTGTCCGTCAGCCTTCCGTCATCTAAAACCTGAAGCAAGATATTGAATACATCCGGATGCGCTTTTTCAATTTCATCCAAAAGAATAACCGAGTAAGGTTTTCTGCGAACTGCTTCCGTTAGCTGCCCGCCTTCCTCATACCCTACATATCCCGGAGGTGCTCCAATCAGCCTGCTCACACTATGGCGCTCCTGGTATTCACTCATGTCGATACGCACCATAGCGTTATCATCGTTGAATAAATAGTCGGCCAGGGCTTTGGAGAGTTCTGTTTTTCCTACCCCTGTCGTTCCCATGAATATAAATGAACCAATAGGGCGCTTTGGATCTTGCAATCCCGCACGACTTCTGCGCACCGCATCACTCAATGCCTTAATGGCTTCTTCCTGCCCTGCTACACGCTTACTCAGCTCTTCTTCCAGTGAAAGTAATTTCTCACGTTCGCTTTGCAGCATTTTGGAAACCGGTATGCCCGTCCAGCGGGCAACAACTCCTGCTATATCTTCACTATCTACTTCTTCTTTTAGAAGAGAATGTTCGCCTTGCTGTTCTTTCATTTTTATCTGAAGATCATTCAGGCGCTTTTCTGCTTCTGTTATTTTACCGTAACGGATCTCCGCTACTTTTCCATAGTCACCGGCTTTCTCGGCCTGCTCGGCTTCAAACTTCAGTTTGTCGATGTTCTCTTTTTCTTTTTGTAATCCGTGCACGATGGCCTTTTCACTTTCCCATTTTGCCTTGAGTGAATTACGTTGTTCGGAAAGCTCCGCTATCTCCTTATTAAGGTACGATTCTTTGCTCTTGTCTTTTTCCCTGCGGATGGCTTCACGTTCAATTTCCAGCTGCATGATTTTACGATTCAATTCATCCAGTTCTTCGGGTAACGAATCCATTTCCAAACGGAGCTTGGCTGCTGCTTCATCCATCAAATCAATCGCCTTATCGGGAAGAAAGCGATCCGAAATGTAACGGCTCGATAATTCTACGGAAGCAATTACTGCATCGTCTTTGATGCGCACACCATGATGTAATTCGTATTTGTCTTTGATCCCGCGAAGGATAGAGATTGAGTCATCGATAGAAGGTTCATCTACCGTTACCGCCTGAAACCTGCGCTCCAGCGCTTTGTCTTTCTCGATGTACTTCTGATATTCTTTTAATGTAGTTGCACCAATGGCATGAAGCTCGCCTCTAGCCAATGCGGGCTTTAATAAGTTGGCAGCATCCATAGCTCCTTCGCCACCACCTGCTCCAATCAAAGTATGAATCTCATCAATGAAGAGAATAATTTCTCCATTGGAATCCGTCACTTCTTTGATCACCGCTTTTAGTCGTTCTTCAAACTCGCCTTTGTATTTAGCGCCTGCTACCAGCAAACCCATGTCCAGCGATACCAGTATTTTTGACTTCAGGTTTTCAGGCACATCACCATTAACTATACGTTGTGCCATACCTTCCACGATGGCGGTTTTACCAACACCGGGTTCACCGATCAGGATCGGATTGTTTTTTGTTCTGCGTGAAAGGATTTGTAATACACGTCTTACTTCTTCATCGCGACCAATAACAGGATCGATCTTGCCTTTTTTAGCGAGATCATTTAAATTTTTTGAATAGCGCTCAAGCGATTTATATTTTGCTTCTGCATTCTGGTCAGTCACTTTAGAACCACCACGCAATTCTTTGATGGCTTTAATCAAACCTGGTTTGTCGAAGCCTGCATCTTTCATGATGGAGGCTACTTTATCTTTGGTAGCTAACAGTGCCAGCAATAAATGCTCTACAGCGATGTACTCATCTTTAAACTCGCGCAACTCTTTTTCTGCATTCTGCAAAACAGAATTGGAAGTGGATGATAAATAAGACTGCTGACCGGAAACTTTGGGATAAGCATTTACAATCTCTTCCAGCTTGGTCTGCAATATGGTTTCATTAATGTTCAGTTTCTTGAACAAATAGTTGGAAACGTTTTCGTCTGTTTCAAGAATCGCTTTCAGTAAATGACCAGGCTCAATGGCCTGTTGCTGATTACTGGTCGCAATCTCTGCTGACTTCTGTAATGCTTCCTGAGACTTTATAGTGAATTTTTCAAAGTTCATATCATTCTGATCCTCCGTGCAGTAGTTAACAAAATACACTCCATAAAAGATCAATGATGGATTTCAGAACTTTTGACACTAAATTGAAGGTAAAATATTGTTTTTCAGACAATTTGACTTTGATGTATGCCAAAACGATCTCCTGTAAAACCGACTGTTGCCAATGAGTTGTTGATTGAAGTTGCCTGGGAAGTGTGTAACCAGGTAGGAGGAATCTATACCGTGATACGCTCCAAAGCACCGGCTATGATTCAGAATCACGGAACTAACTTTTGCCTCATTGGCCCTTACCTGAATAAAAACATACAGGCCGAGTTAGAGCCGCTGGATGATGCTGCCGATGTGTTTGGCCAGGCTGCGGCAGTGCTGAAGAAGAAAGGCTATGATGTGATCTATGCGGAATGGCTGGTGACCGGTAAGCCGCGTGTTGTTTTGCTGAATCCGAATGTGATTGAAGCCAAATTACTCAACGTTGTAAAATACCTGCTATGGAAAAATCATGCAATTAGTTTTCCTGCTGATGTTGCGTTGATCAATCAGGTGGTTGCTTTTGCGTACCTCACTAAATTATTTTTAGATGAACTGGTAAAACTGACTACCGATAAAAAAATCATTGCTCATTTTCATGAATGGATGGCAGGCCTTCCTATTTTAGATATAAAGAAAGAACGCATGTCGGTGAAGACAGTGTTCACCACTCATGCTACGCAGCTGGGGCGACACCTGGCTATCAACTCTCCTTTGTTTTATGCGCATCTTCCTTTCTTCGACCGGCAGGAAGAAGCAAAACGATTTGGTGTGGAAACAGAAGAGGCCATTGAATATGCCTGCGCTCAGAAAAGTGATGTGTTTACCACCGTGAGTGATGTAACAGCACGCGAATGTAAACACCTGTTGAAGCGAACTCCGGAAGCAATACTTCCCAATGGATTGAACATACAGCGTTTTGAGGTATCACATGAGTTTCAAAACCTGCACTCCATTTACAAGGAACAGATTCATCGGTTTGTAATGGGGCATTTTTTTCAGTCGTATTCCTTTAACCTGGATAAGACCATTTATCTTTTTACTTCCGGGCGTTACGAGTTTAAGAACAAGGGATTTGATCTCACGTTGGAAGCACTCATTCACCTGAATGAGCAACTGAAACGCGACCAGGTAGATGTTACCGTGGTGATGTTTTTTGTGACCAAACGTGATTATAAATTTATCAAACCTGAAGTGTTGCAAAGTCGCGCTATGATGGAAGAGATACGCCAGACGTGCGAGGCGATAGAAGGACAAATCAGTAAGCGTTTATTTTATGCTTCCACTACCTCGCAGGATAGTCGCTTGCCCGAGCTGAATGATTTTGTAGATGAGTACTGGAAGCTACGCTACCGCAGAACGGTGCAGTCATGGAGAAGCAATAAACTCCCTCCGATTGTTACCCATGAGCTGGTAGACGAAGAGAACGATGAGATACTGAATTTCATCACCCGCAGAAACCTGTTGAACAAAGCGGACGACAAAGTAAAGGTGGTTTATCACCCTGATTTTATAAACTCCACCAGCCCGCTGTTCGGTATGGACTATAATCAATTTGTGCGCGGCTGTCATTTGGGTGTGTTTCCAAGTTACTATGAACCCTGGGGATATACTCCACTTGAATGCATGGCCAACGGAGTGCCTTCTGTAACCAGTGACCTTAGCGGATTTGGAGATTATCTTTTAAAGAAATTCCCCGATCATGAAAAGCACGGCATGTATGTAGTAGAGCGCGGCAAGCGCACCTATGACTGGAGTGCAAAACAACTGGCAGGATTTCTTTATCAATTCCTGACACAAGATCGTAAAGACCGCATCACTCAACGCAACGATGTGGAGAGTTATTCTTCTTCTTTTGACTGGGCGAATCTGATTACTCATTATGAGGAGGCATATCAGTTGCTGAGATAAAAATCCCGTTCTTCAATTGGGTATCGAAAATTTTGCTTCGGGTGTGCTCTTCCGCGCCAATGATGAATCAGTGCTTTCTACCTCTTTCGAAGTGGCGCGGATTGGTATCTGTTGTTGATGGATTTGCATCTACGCGATGCAATCCGTCAGCAACAGATGATAGTACTTTAATCCGCAAAGCGGATTAAAGTATTCGGCTTCTATTTACTTCTTCAGGCCGCGCAGGCCTGAAGAAGTAAATAGAACACTGAAGGCGCGCCTGCGCATTTTCAGATGACTCGCGCTTTTTTCCGCGCCACTCTGATGTACTGAATTAATAACCTGGCATTGTCGGGCACCTCATTACTTCGCTGTGTTGATTGGTTAAGTAAATGCAACAGCAAGGTTATTGATTCATTTGGTATAAATTCAAAATGAATGGAACTTGTGAGACTACGCTCTTGGCCTTATCTTGCCAGCTATGGAAGATAAAAAACAAGGTCAGCTCGTTCGGTCACTCGGTCTCTTTTCTGTCTTTCTGCTTACCGTGAGTTCCGTCATCGGGTCCGGTATTTATAAAAAGGTAGCACCGATGTCCGAGGCACTGGGCTCGCCTTCCCTGGTGATGGTGGCCTGGATATTAGCTGGGGTGATTACCATCTGCGGAGCATTGAGTAATGCAGAAGTAGCAGGTATGCTTGCCGATTCAGGTGGCGAGTATGTTTACTTCAAGAAAATCTACAATCGTTTTTTTGCTTTTCTTTTCGGATGGTCAAACTTTACTGCGATACGTTCTGCATCGGCTGCGTCTATTGCATATGTGTTTGCCATGTCTTTTAATTCATTGGTGCCACTTCCGCATTTCTCGGAAGAGATTGCTTCGTTTTCTTTATTCGGAATCTTTACACCGTTTGATAATTTCGGAGTGAAGGCGCTTACAATTGGTTTGATTATCGTTCTTTCATCGATCAATTATATCGGGTTGAAGTTTGGTGAAGGATTGAATAAGACGGTAACACTTACGGTCATTGCCAGTATTTTCCTGGTGATTGTATTAGGACTTACCATGGGCGGAGGAAGTGTTGCTAATTTTCAAACTCCTTCTGTTACTTACGCAGAGCAATCATGGTGGAGCGGATCGTTCATCAAGATTATGTTTATGGCCATGCTCTCAGCTTTCTGGGCGTATGAAGGTTGGTCATCGATTGGATATATTGGTGGAGAAATTAAAAACCCGAATCGTAATCTTCCCCTTGCATTGATATTAGGAGTGTTCTTTGTAATGGCAGTTTACGTTACTATCAACTTCACTTACTTGTACATTCTTCCTATTGATACCATTATCGACACCTATAAATCGCAAAATACCATTGCGGCTGTAGTGGTGATCAAACATTTTCTGGGAACAGCCGGAGTGTTGTTCATCTCTTTAGTTATTTTATTAACCACGTTTGGATCGACCAATACTACATTGCTCACACCACCACGTTTGTATTACGCTATGGCGAAAGAGAATTTATTTTTTAAGAGTGCAGCGTACATTCATCCTAAATACAATACTCCATCAAAGGCAATTTTATTTCAGGCGATATGGGCAAGTATACTGGTTTTGTCAGGCAGTTTCGATCAGCTTACTGATATGTTGATTTTTGCTTCCTTCATTTTCTATGGAGCTACAGCATTGGGAGTTTTTGTGCTTCGTGTAAAAATGCCTGACGCGCATCGTCCATACAAAGCATGGGGATATCCTGTGGTGCCCGCTTTGTTTATTTTGTTTTGTGCAGTGCTGATCGTAATCACTATTATGACCAAGCCTCGTGAAGCACTTCTTGGTCTTGGTTTAATGATGTCAGGTATTCCTCTTTATTTTTCCTGGACACGCAAGTCGGATCAGCTTCAGAGCTGATCAAAAATCAAAAAGGTTTCCAACTTTTAAAAAGTTGGAAACCTTTGCCTGTGATTACTATAGTGATTATTTCGGACTAAGCCATGCTGCCCTGCGTTTCAATTTCGCATCATCTGTTTTCAGGTTTGATTCTTCAAAGAGCTTGCTTTGCAGGGTTGGATTTTCTTCTGCTATTACCTTTGCTGTACGTTCTGCGTTTTGTCTTTTATAAGTAATGGCTATTTCTTTACCAGGAGTAACAGCATTGATGATAGCAGTTACGCTTTCGGTATCGGTTACCTGCTTGCCATCAATAGTAAGAATAACGTCACCCGATTCAAGTCCTGCCTTGTAGGCTGGTGTTCCTATTTTGGTGTAAGAGGAAATCGTTAGCCCAGCGTCAGTCTTTTTGAAAGAAGCGCCCAGGTAAGTCTTACCTGGATTTGCTTTGGTAAATGCCACGCCCATACCTTCAAGTAGCTTTGCGTAATCGGGAAGTTCACTTTTGAAAATATATTTATCAAAGAAATCATTCGCGAAAGCAGGTGTTGTATACTCAGCCAATGCGGCCTGAAGATCGCGTACATTGTATGGACTTTCTGTCTTCCCGTGTTTCGTCCAAACCAGTTTCATAAAGTCATCGAGTGATGAAGTAGTGTTCAGGTTGCGAAGCGAAAGATCCAATGCTAACCCCATAACTTGTCCGTAGGTATAGTAGGAGATGAAGGTGTTGCCTCTGTTGTTTGGATCGATAGCTGTTGCTGCATCGGCAAAAGGTGCCTGGTAGCTCATCTCTATGGGATTGAAATATTTTCTTGCCGGGCTATTGGCAACGAAGCTAACAACACCTGCGAGGTCGTCTACATATTTCTTTTGTGTGATCAATCCCGCACGACAAAGAATTAAATCCGTATAATAGTTGGTAAAGCCTTCTGCAAACCAAAGCTCGCCCGACATATTGGCTTCTTCAAAGTTGAATGGCTCCAGCGATGCAGGACGAATACGTTCTACATTCCAGCAATGAAACAATTCGTGCGATACCGTTCCCAATGCCCAGTTTATACCTTCACCTTCCAAAGGAAATGAACCAACAACATAGGTAGAGTTACGATGTTCCATGCCATCGCCACTTGCTTGTGGCATATAACACGAGAGGAAAGTATAGGTGCCATAATCATAGTCGGGCAAACTTCCTATAACCGCCTTCTCTTGCTTTACTATTTTCTTTACACCGTCCACATAAGCAGCCGCCGTTGCTTCTGTTCCGTTATGATGCAGCGCCACACGTATTGTATATTTCTTTCCATTCGATTCTTCTTCGAACTCATGCAACACGAAATTGCTGATCTCTGTTGGACTGTCCATAAAGTATTGCAGATGGGGAGCATAAAAAAGATTTCCTCCCAATGGTTTAAGTTGAGTGGCCACTTTCCACTTCAGATCATCGCGTGTTTTGAAGTTCACCCTGATCGGACGAAAGTCCAGCCCGCGTGCAAAGGCAAACGTAGCAGGTATGTTTAAGTGTGCATGGGTCTCATCAATCTGCGAATATGTACCATCACCACGATCGCCAAATAAAGTGTAGGTGAATACAACTGTTCCATCATGACCTGTTACATTCCATTGATATGGATTAGGCCGATAGACGGTGAGTAATTTTCCTTTACTGTCGTACGCTTTTACATTGTACACGTTCTTGGCAAACTCATGTATGGCATAGCGCCCCGGTGATGAGCGGCTCATGCGCACTTCCAGCACTTCATCTTTCAGATTTTTGAAGGTGGCTTTTACTGAGGCCTCGTGATGCACGGCATTCTCAAAGGAGATTTCGTATTCGTTAAAAGTTTGAGCTTGTGCATAGTGATAAGAAAGGAGGATCACCAGGCAATAGAAGAGTTTGCGCATAAATAATATTTGTGAGTGGTAAAAATAACTTTTTTTAGTGTCGCCGTATTCTTATCCGGGCGTAATAATTTTGATCAGAGGTTGTTCGCAACCGATTTAATCTGTTAAATTTCAATTCCTAAACACGATTTATGAATCTGAACATTGACGCACAAAAGCAGAATACCTATGATGCAATTGTGGTGGGCACCGGTATCAGCGGTGGCTGGGCAGCCAAAGAGCTGACCGAAAAAGGATTGAAGACCCTCGTACTGGAACGTGGTCGCGATGTGAAGCACGTGGTGGATTATCCCACCATGACCAAAGATCCATGGCAGCTACCCAATGCCAACAAACTCACCGAAGAAGAGCTTAAATTTTATCCTGTTCAGTCGCGCACCGGCTGGATAGGGCAAGCCAATAAACATTGGTGGACCAACGATATTGAAAATCCATACACAGAAGTAAAACCATTTGACTGGATTCGTGGCTATCATGCCGGAGGCCGATCGTTGATGTGGGGCAAACAAACGTATCGTCTTTCACCCATGGACTTTGAAGCAAATGCAAAAGATGGTCACGGTGTTGATTGGCCCATACGCTATGATGACCTCGCTCCGTGGTATGATTATGTGGAATCGTATATCGGTGTGAGTGGCAGAGCGGAAGGCTTGCCTCAATTACCCGATGGAAAGTTTCTTCCTCCTATGGATTTGAATTGTGTGGAAGAAACTTTTCGTGATAAGGTAGCGGAGAAATTTAACGGAAGAAAAATTACCATCGGCCGTGTAGCGCATCTTACTGCTGCATTGCCTCATTCACCTAATCGCGGTATATGCCAATCGCGAAACATGTGCGATCGCGGTTGCCCTTATGGAGCTTACTTCAGCAGTAACTCATCTACATTACCTGCTGCAGAAAAAACCGGTAACATGACTTTACGCCCGCATTCTATTGTTCACTCCGTTATCTATGATGAACAAAAGAAAAAAGCAGTAGGAGTGAAGGTAGTCGATGCACAAACAAAAGAAGAGATTGAGTTTTTCGCAAACATCATCTTCCTCAATGCATCAACATTAGGCAGCACATTTATTTTGCTGAACTCTACATCCAGTCGTTTTCCCAATGGTATGGGTAATGGAAGTGATCAGCTGGGAAGAAATATCATGGATCACCAGTATCGTGCTGGAGCTGCAGCAGAAGTGGAAGGTTATGAAGATAAATACTATATCGGGCGAAGACCGAATGGAATTTACATACCGCGCTTCCGCAATGTAGGTAAAGAGCAGCGTACTGATTTTGTTCGTGGCTTCGGCTACCAGGGAGGTGCCAGTCGTGAAGGCTGGTCGCGCGGAGTGAAGGAGATGAGCTATGGTGAAGATTTAAAAAAATCATTACAGGAACCAGGCCCATGGTCAATAGGGATTACGGGTTTTGGCGAATGTCTTCCTTATTCGGATAATCGTGCCACGATCAACAAAGAGAAGAAAGATGCTTTTGGTTTGCCTACGCTGAGCATAGATGCAGAGTGGAAGGAGAATGAAAAGACAATGCGTAAAGACATGAAAGAGGCTGCTGCCGAAATGCTGGAAGCGGCAGGATTTAAAAATGTGCATACCTATGATAACGCTAACAACATCGGATTGGGAATACATGAGATGGGCACAGCGCGCATGGGTAAAGATCCAAAGACATCGGTACTCAATAAGTGGAATCAATTGCATGAAGTATCAAACGTATTTGTAACGGATGGTGCGGCCATGACTTCTTCTTCCTGTGTAAATCCGTCGCTTACTTATATGGCGATGACCGCACGTGCCGTAGATCATGCGGTGAATGAAATGAAGAAAGGAAATCTTAAATAATGGAGTTGTTATTCTAACAAAGAACCGCTATGAATAGAAGAGAAGCCATACAGAAAGCAACCCTTGCCCTGGGTTTTGCATTGTCTGCTCCTGCCATCACGGGCATATTGAATGGATGTAAATCAGCACCAGATCTCAACTACCAACCTGTATTCTTTACTAAAGAACAAGCGGGSCTGATCAGCGAGCTATCAGAAATACTTCTACCAAAAACAGATACACCCGGTGCGAAAGAGGTGGGTGTACCTTCGTTTATTGATGTGATGTTGAAAGAAGTATATCCCAAAGCAGAACAG
>NNBV01003019.1_pt1 | contig 12960 bp, 11 predicted proteins | sample 1173771 | NCBI WGS metagenome assembly NNBV01 (sample SAMN07173938, study PRJNA388173) | plant metagenome | isolation source: symbiotic tissue sample KVS11 | place: Norway: Troms, Kvaloya island
CAACAGAAGAGAGCCCATGTTTCGTTGGATTGATACGTCTACGCCGATAAGTTTAGTGTTATATGTCAGGTCGATTACTTTGGGCCCATATCCATTGAACCCAAAACGCAGGCTCTTCAATTCAGGTAAGAAATCGAAATTGATTTCTTTAATTACATTAAACCCATAATAAGAATAGAAACCGGTCACGGTACTGATATCACCGGTCACGGTAACAAAGTAATTTCCCGTTGATGTGTAACTATGGTTATATGCAGCACTTATTCCTTCTCCCTCGATCGTATAGGGAGTCGAAGATCCATCACCCCAGTCAAAAATAATTTCACTTCCTGTTGGACCTTCAAAATAACCCTCTAGCTCATCGTCGTCTACACTGAATGTAAAAGCCGGGGTCAGATATAGTTTTAGTGGTTGACCATTTAGTGAATCGATCAGGTGGTGATAGTTAAAAGGCATGGTGTAGCGAGCGTATGCATTTTTCTTTAGCAGTAAAGTAAACGTTGAATCAGGATCTAAACTGAATGAAATAATGTCAGTTTTTGCAAGGAGTTTATAACGCTGCGAAGTAGTATCAGTGCCTGCCATAACGAAGGCATCGGCACGGGCAAGTTTCCAGCCACCTCCGGTTACAGGTGTATAAACGGCTATTTTCAGTGGATGCACTACAGCAAGATTGAATGTAGTATACCCGAAGTCACCCGCGGCATAGTTGGCAATTTCAATCACTTCCATGGCTACATGGTTGGTAGATGAAGCACTAACGGAAAAATTCCGTTCCAATACATGCTGAACAAGTGGTGCCATGATTGATCCGGTTTTCGGAGTAGCGTGGGTGACTACTCCTGAAGTATTCACCAGCACGAAGTCGGTGACCTTGTAATCTCCAAGTGGCAACTCTACAGGTACAGAAATAATGGATCCACCCATGGTAATAAGATCTACCGGTTGCATGTCCAGTAAAGTTTCACCTGTAGATTTCCTGATCGTCATGCGGATCTTTGTTCCTTCAAAGGAAGACGAAGTTATGCGGCCGCTGGAAGCAGCACTCAGATCGAAACCAAAGCTGACTTTTTCTTTTGATGGATTAACTTCATCCTTTTGAGTACAGTTTTGTAATGCAATGGCCATAAGAAATAAGACCAACAATTTTGACACGTGTTTCATAGGATTTTTAGGGGGTTAAAAATTGATATTTAAAGGAGGAGCTGAATTAGCTTAACGAATATAACTAATACCACTTTTAAAATGGCCGTGACAGGGGCCTTTTAATACTCCTGATTTTTTGCGAAATTGGATTAATGCATGCGACACGAACTATCATTATGTAAAGAGATACCGCACGTTCCACTGTCTTACTTTTATCAAATCACGAACCTTATTATTTCCTCTATGGCTCACATACAACTCGATCCTGCTCTTCCCGGTATTCTTGGTCCGCTGGCACTAAGGCCTGAGTTAAGAAAATCGCTGAGTGAATTTACCGAGCAACTGATGCGGGGAGATAATTCATTAACACGTGCAGAGCGCGAACTGATTGGTACCTATGTATCTGCATTGAATGAATGTTTCTTCTGTGAGCAGTCGCACGGTTCACTTGTACAGCATTACCTGCAATGCGATACTACTTTTATAGAGAACGTCAAAAACGATTATCAATCCGCACCCATAACAGACAAACTAAAAGCATTACTTGCTATTGCAGGCAGCGTGCAGCGCAGCGGTAAAAGTGTAACCACCGCACAGGTAGAAGTTGCCAAAGCGGCAGGTGCTACCGATCTTGAAATTAACGACACCGTACTCATCGCTTCTTTATTTTGTATGTTTAACCGCTATGTGGATGGCCTTGATACATGGGCACCCCAGGATAAAGAATCGTATCTGCAGCATGCTCCACAGCGTGCAGAGCAAGGCTACATCCGGTTTAACTGAACGGGACTCCAACTGAAATGAAGTTTATCTTATTCACCGGTTTTGTTCTGCTTTTGTTCTCGTGTACAAGTACCTCCCGAACAACTCACACGGCAGCTTCCATCAATGGATTTACCTCGTGGATCACCGGACATGATGCTGATACACGACAACTGATCCCCGCAAAGGGAAATAATGCACTGCTGAGTGAAGAAGGCAAAACAATAGTGCATGTAAAATTTGAAGTAAAGCAGTATGGTGAAGTCTCTTTCCCGATCAACACCAAAACGCTAGCCGGAACAGAAGCACTCAGAGCCGATCTCTCAGCAAGCAAACAAATACAGATCACTTACCAGGCAAACCAGCAAGTCATTTTGCAATTAAGACAAACAGGAATACATGGCGGAGTTCATCATCACGTCACACTTCCCGCAACTGATCATTTTACCACCATGACTATTCTTTTTTCAGAATTCAAAGGCGGCAAAACTCCATTAGACCTGACCGATGTCGCAAAGTTCAATTTTGCTTTCCTATCCAACAAAACGAAAAATGGATTTGCTGAATTGAAAGTCCAAAGCTTTATCATTGATAGGTATAAGCCCTAAAGCAGCAGCGATTACAGGACCATCCCACAAATCATTAAATCAGCTAAATCATAGTTTCAGACGATTTAATTCCTCAACGACAGCGACCCCTTAAACTCCTTATTACTGTATTTAATCAGGTAATAATAAATACCCGCAGGTTGATCTTTACCACTCCAACGGAAATTACGTTCACGGCTTCCGTACACCTGGTTTCCCCAGCGGTTTACAATGCGGATCATTTCGAAACGACCTGTACAGTTATCGGGCGGCAGTGTACTGACGAGCTCACCCGTGGCTTTATCGACAATCTCCATGGAGTAATAGTCATTGAACCCATCATCGTTGGGTGTGAATACATTGATGGGTAAAAAATCTTCACTGCGTGCTTCCACATCTTTGATGTTGATGGCCACGGTGACAGAGTCGGCTTTGCTGGTAAAGCATCGGCTATCCTTCAGGTAAAATTTGAAGGTATAACTGTTCTCGTACACATCGTTTTGAAAAATGGAGCATTCCGGGTTCCAGGTAAAGGTGCTCACTACATTGCCTATTCCTTTCGCGTTGGCAAACACATAACCTTCCGGTGGAATGCTGCCGTCCTTTTCTTTTAAGGTTAAGGTAAGGGAATCCTTTTGCGGCAGCACATCACCATCTGCACCTTGCACATCCAATATGATCTGCTGTCCAAGCGTAACATTGAGTTTATTATCCGCAGTAAGCACTACCTGTGGATTTTTATTAACGATGGTAAGCTGAGGTGCCTGGTTATCGGGTGGTGCTATCTTCACCTGCACAGTGAGTGTGTCAGCTTTGCGTATGCGGCACTTGTTGGTACTGTCCACCGCCACAAACATAAATTCAAACTCGTCTTTCTTTTTAAGATCCACGTTAACGCAGTTGATGTTCCAGATAAAATCGGAAGTGAGCGAACCGTTGCCTGTTTTCTTCTGGAAGGATATTCCATAGTCGGCAGCTTTGAAGCCCACCGGAATCATGCGCAGTGCAATAAAATCATTATCGACTATGTCTGATCCGGTTACTTTAAACGTAAGCGATTGGTTGATTTTGCGCTGAAGACCGCTTACTGATTTCTCCATGGGATCAGGAGTGAGATTAGTATCCACAATAGGATCGGCATTGCCCGGAAGCGTTACATTCATCAGGTATTCTGCTGCCACAGGAGAATTGAATTTGCACTGATCAGTATCATCCACCAACAGTTTTAGTTTGAAGGCCGTACGCTGAGCGAAGTTATAGATATCACAAAAGGCATCCCAGGTGACTACTCCTTTTATTAATCCATCTTGTTGTTCCGTTATCGTTACTTTCATCCCAGTATCTTCGAGCTTGAATCCTTCTGCCAGCCAGTAGAGTACTAACGGATCTCCATCATCATCGCGCACTTCAAAAGGCCATGAACCCTGAGCGCCTTCCTGAAGTGTAGCTAGCGTAGGCACAGGGGTTACAAAATACGGATCATGATTCAGAGGAGGTTCTACATACACATTTACTTTCAACGTATCAAGCAGCGGAAGACTGCAGGCATCGTCCAGGGCAATGATACCCACCTGGTACAATCCGCTTTTGAGAAACGGGCATTGTGGAAAGCAGATACGGAAATCTGTGGTGCTGCCATTAACAAGCGTAGCCGATATCTGTGCCGGAAGAATCTGATTGAGATCAGCGCTTTTAAAATTCAAACCGATAACACGCAAGCTGATGTTCTCCGTGTTATTGTCTGCTGCATTTTCCGAATCCGGGTCGGACACTTGCACCTGTATGCACCGGTCCGCATCACTCACCTGGTTGCTGAAGCTTACGTTCATTGTGCCATCATAAAGAAAGGAAGCATCGGTTAATTTCTTGCCTACAATTTTAGGAGCACTGGCCACTTTGCAATCTGTTACCAACATCTGAAAGTCGCGCCTGCTCTCGCCTATCTTCTCTTTGTTGCGATACTCTTCTACTTTCACTGCAAATACAAACAAGCCGATATTGGGTGGAGGAGTTACGGTAAGTAATCCTTGCTGCGTAACATGAAGATCAGGATTCCCATTCATAACATGATCGAGACTATATCCAGGACGCCAGTTGACCAGTGTGTAAGGAGCCGACAGTGTAGGTGGGAGACCAGTTGACGTAATATGAGTAGTCAATGGAGTAGTTAAAGTATATACTAATGAGTCTCCATCATCATCTACGCCAGCAAAATCCACATAATAAGGCCTGCTCGGGCACGCATAATCATTAAGTGGGGGAAACAGGTGAGGAGAGGAATTGATGAAGGATACACCATTTTTCACTACTGGAGGAAACTCTAGATAAAAAGTCTGGCCCGCCGCCTGGCTTCCCGAAATGTCTGGATTCTGGCTATATATATTTGTGATGGCGTAATTACGACAGCAGCGTTCCCATGCAACATAATATCCGGCCGGATCACTGAACGTGTTTGCAGGTAAAGTGATGAGTGCGGTATAAATTAATTTATCCGTTTTCACTTCTCCCTGCGAACAGCTGGGCTGGGTGTATCCAACATGTGTCTTTTCAGAAAACCGTAATGTGACGGGCATCATGCTCATATTATCCGACTTGCGAAAAATATAAGCAGTAAGCGTAGGTTCATTTTGTTCAGGTGGCTGCCCCTTAAACCCGTTATTATTCACATCAAAATAATAGACCAGATTGAGCCGGTATTGATTGCCTTGTATGTGCAGCAATTCAAACTCGCCACCCACGATATGTGATCCCCTAATAGAGAGAGACAGCAGGCAGAAAAAAAAGAAAAAAAGACTTTTCACAATTCCGACTTATACCGAAATATAAACATAAAAAGATGAGTGAAAATTTCTTTTGTACTTTGTTACTTCAAAAATGGAAACCCTCGTTCCATTTAATTATTTTACCAAGGGCAATAAGTTGGCTTAACGGATAAGATATAAGCCGTAGTATAGCCGGAATCACCTTTTGACTGATCTCTTGATCTTGTCGAAGCAACAGGTAGTTCATCACCAGGGAAAATTTCCTGCATCATCCTCCCATTGCCATTGTAAGTAATTTTAGATCCTGGGCATGTCATTAAGTACCCAGAATTAGGATAAACCGAGGCACCGCTTACTCCTGAGCTAACATAGCTTTGTAAGGAAAATAAAGCGAAGTCAAACCAGTTATAAATATCCTTGTTTATTCCAATTGCATATGCGGTAATAGTAGCCTGACTTGACTGATAGTGATCTTTACTTTCAACTGTCCAAGTGGTTAGGCTTGATGGATATGAAGAGACAAGTAAATTTCCGTAACCACTGCCATAATTTACTTTTGCCCCACCCCCTATCATAGAGTAATTGGAAGGAACACTAACTGATGTTGATGGATGTGATGCTAATGAAGAGGTGCTTGTGAACACCTGCATTCCTGATCTAATATCAAAGTTACCACAAACCTTCATTCCCAAAGCTGTAACAAGTAGAGAGTGAGAATCAGCATATCTATGATTTTTTGAGGATGCAACCCACGAGTTATTACCAAAATCTGGTCTGCTTTCAGTCAAAAAAACATTTGGATGGTTGTTCCCATCTAAAATTTGCACTCCGCCTCCGACTATAACATAATCTGAAGGAACCACTACTGTGCCAGTATTCACTTGACCGGGCCCTACCGTAATTGAGAACTCTTTTATTTCTAAACCATAAACATTATCGGAATCACTCCAATTCTCCTGTCGAGAAGAAATTGATCCGCCATCTGCGTTTCCATGTGATTTTGAGACAGAACTCTCTTCCGCAATTTTTGATATCTGCGAGGTCTCACTTTCATTGCATGCAAAACCAATTAAGATTGAGAGACACAAAATTTTTGTAAATACTTTTAACATATATAATTCTTATAGAACTGATCAGTTAAGTTAATAAGTAAAAACCTCGTGAAGTAAATTATTAAACGTAACATCAAAAAAAACCAGCATACCCAGCTAAATTTTCATCAAAACATATTAAGTATAAGAATCGAAGCGCTGATTGCGTAATTTTGGGAAATGAAGAAAGGGGACGTACTGGAAAATATTTTAGTGGAAAGCATGGCCGCAGAGGGCAAATGCATCGCTAAACTTGATGGACAAGTCATTTTTATTGAAGGTGGTGCGCCCGGAGACACCGTGGATATTTCGCTCACCAAAATCAAAAGTTCTTTCCTGGAAGGCAAGGTGGTAGCCATTAAAAAGTTTTCGGACACGCGTGCTACTCCTTTTTGTGCGCACTTTGGTACGTGTGGCGGCTGCTCCTGGCAGCATATCAATTACGACACACAACTTATTTATAAACGCCAGCAGGTGGTGGATAACCTGGAGCGCATTGGTGGGCTTACGCTGCCACCTATTCCGCACATCCTTCCTTCTGCCAAGACAAAGTTCTATCGCAACAAACTGGATTATACATTCAGTGCGCGCAGGTGGCTCACCAAAGAAGAGCTGGCTTCCGGTATGCCTTTCGGCGAAGGCGGATTGGGTTATCACCTTCCGCGCATGTTTGATAAAATATTTGATGTGAAGGAATGTCACCTGCAGCCCGATCCTTCCAATGGCATTCGTTTGCTGGCGAAAGAAATCGCGGTAAGAGAAAACATTCCGTTCTTCGACATGCGCTTGCAAACAGGCTTCATTCGCACGTTAACTATTCGTACGTCCACAACGGGGGACACCATGATTATACTGCAGGTGACGCAGGACAAAATGGAGTGGATAGAAAAAGTATTAAAAGGGTTAACCAATACATTCCCTCAGATCACATCAGCGAATTACATCATCAACGCAAAGAAGAACGATACCTTTGCTGACCTGGATGTGATCTGCTGGAAAGGAGATGCTTACATTACCGAAATGATGCCCAAGCCCGATGGTAGCGGTACACTTCAGTTTCGCATCGGACCGAAATCATTTTATCAGACCAATCCGGAGCAGGCGCACGAGTTGTATAAAGTAGCCTGGAAGATGGCTGCGTTGAAAGGGGATGAACTGGTGTATGATTTATATACAGGCACAGGCACCATTGCCAACTATGTGGCGGGTCAGGCTAAAAAAGTAATCGGGCTGGAATATGTTGCTGCAGCCATTGAAGATGCAAAAGTAAACTCGCAGATCAACGGCATCACCAATACCGATTTCTATGCAGGTGATATGAAAGACTTGCTCAACGACAATTTTCTATCCAAACATGGAAGACCGGATACCATCATCACCGATCCGCCACGTGCGGGTATGCATGAAGACGTGTGCAAGATGCTGTTGAAAGCTGCTCCCGATAAAATTGTCTATGTCAGTTGCAATGCCGCTACACAGGCGCGCGATCTTAAATTATTATCTGAGTTGTACGAAGTAACAGCCGTGCAGCCGGTAGACATGTTTCCGCAAACTGTCCATGTTGAAAACGTAGCCGAACTCATCAAACGCAAGTAGTATGATATTGCCTATTGTTTCCTACGGACATCGCGTGTTACGTAAAAAGTGTGAACCCATCAAAGCATCGTATCCTGAACTGGATGTATTGATTGACAACATGTGGGAGACACTTGCTATCGCCGATGGCTGCGGCCTGGCAGCACCACAGATCAACTTACCTATACGTTTGTTCCTGGTAGATAGTAAAATAGTGTATGAGGTGATGGACGAAGCCACCCGTGCAAAATACTTTGAAGGTGATGAAGGTATTCACGAAGTATTCATCAATGCAGAGATCACCGAAGAATCGGAAGACGTGTGGAAAGACCGTGAAGGATGTTTAAGTATTCCCTCCATGACCGAACCCGTTGAGCGGCCCTGGAGCATCACGTTAAAATACTACGACCGCGATTTCAAAAAACACACACGCACCTTCAGCGGACTTACCGCACGCATGATCCAGCATGAATACGATCACACCGAAGGCGTACTCTATATCGACTACCTTACAGCAGAACGAAGAAAAGTACTTAAGCCCAAACTGAAGAAAGCCAGTAAAGGGGAGGTGCGCGTGAAGTATCCGATGAAGTTTGTGAAGTAAGTTTAAGGAAATAGTATGGCGGTTAAATCAAAAGGATTCACTTACTAGAAAAGTCGCATGAACATAAGGGCGATAATAAAAAATGCGTTTATTTCAGGTTGCTTTTTTATATCCGGGGTTATCGTTTCCATATTAGCAGAATCTTCTATTAGATCATTTATTAGGGTAACCTATAAGTTTGCCACCAATAATCGTATCTATTTTGTCGGTAAGGATTTTCATCTCTTCGCTAGCTATTACTATTATCTTGGTTTTGGATTGTCAATCACATTATTTTATCTGGCAGTGAATCATCTTTACTGGAAAAAGAAAATAATTCATGGAGTAGTATTCATAGTTGTTTTTATAGGAGCCATTTTTCTCGTAAGTGCCATCGATAGTAATTTAAAACTCATTTCCTGTACTATGTGCGATGACGGAACAATGCCCGTAAGGTTTAATTGGATAAATTATGACGGGATTACAATCTTGAGCTTAGCCTTATCATCAATACCTTGTTTAATCTTCTTTTTTAAAAGAAGAAAAAATAATCACACCGCACCCGATTGAAATAAAAAAAGAGTAATCCACTCTATTTCTCATCTGATTTAATTCTTCTTTACAAAACAAGTCCTTACTTTAGATCGTGATCTGTTATCATGAGCATAAGTAAACCCACGAAGAATCTCTCCACTGAAATCATAGCAGGCATCTCCACCTTCATGGCAGCTGCCTATATTATCGTAGTCAACCCTGCCATACTCAGCCAAAGTGGTATGCCTTTCCCGGCAGTGCTTACTGCAACCGTACTCGTTTCCTTCTTTAGTAGTTTGATGATGGGCTGGTATGCACGCAATCCCATCCTTGTCGCACCGGGCATGGGACTCAATGCCTTCTTTACTTTTTCTGTAGTGCTGGGGATGAAAGTACCCTGGCAGGTTGCATTAGGTGCGGTGTTCTGGTCGGGTATTATTTTTCTACTGCTCTCCATATTCAACATCCGCACGCACATTGTAAAAGCCATACCCAGGCCGTTGCGCTATGCCATTGCTGCAGGAATAGGATTATTTATTTCCTTGATCGGATTTATTAATGCCGGATGGATCATTAATCAGCCCGCTACCATACTCGGTGTAAGTAAACTCAATCCATCGCTAATCACATTTCTCATCGGACTTGCAATTATTGCTGTACTCACTCTACGAAAAGTAAAAGGGGCGATACTCATTGGCATTCTACTCACTACTCTATTGGCTTACCCATTAGGAAGATGGTGGGGCGATGCGCAAGTAGTTCGCTATACCAGCTTCTGGTCTGCGCCCGATTTTAGTCTACTTTTTCAATTGGATTTGGTGAACTCACTCACCTGGGCGATGGTGCCCGTCATCTTTGCCTTCGTCTTCACCGATTTGTTTGATAGTCTTTCCACTTTCGTGGGATTGGCCGAAGCGGCAAAGCTCACCGATGAAAAAGGAGAACCGCGAAACATCAAACAATCTTTACTGACCGATGCCGCATCGACTACCCTTGCGGGATTGGTTGGTTCAAGTCCGGGCACCGCATTCATTGAATCAGCCGTAGGTATTGAAGCAGGCGGACGCACAGGAGTAACGGCCATTACCGCAGCCATCTTATTCTTACCCTTCCTGTTTTTATCTCCATTGCTATCCGCAATACCCGCTATCGCCACAGCACCTGCATTGGTCATCGTAGGCGTATTCATGATACAACCCGTCACCAAAATCAACTGGCAACAATGGGACGATGCCGTTCCTGCTTTTCTCGCCATGGTGATGATCCCTTTTACCTACTCCATATCACAAGGCATCATCTGGGGCTTCCTCAGTTGGACGTTATTAAAAATCGCAGCAGGCAAACGCAATGAAGTAAGTGTTACACTATTAATTATAGATGCCTTTTGCATCACCGCATTAATCATCGAATAGTAACGAGTAAACAAATAAAGGACATAACAAAAATCACAACTCATTATCACCATCTATAATTAAAAAATCACACTTAAAAACTCATCAACTCTCATTCACAATTCACCGATCACAACTCACTAATCACAAATCAATTCCTCTTATCTCAATCACCCTATCATGAATAAAATCCTTCTCTGCCTGTTCATCATCACTTCTTTTATTCTTCACGCACAGTCTCCCATCGACCTGAATGAACGTGCCGGCAAAACCACCGTACGAAAATACAAAGTCGTAACCGGTATACTCGGAGCATTTCCCGAAGAAGTAAAATTCCTGTTAACCCAGATTCAGCAGAAGAAACAGGAATCCATTCAGAATATCTTATTTACACAAGGTAAACTCAGCGGGCGTGATGTGGTAATCGCACAGACAGGCATTGGCAAAGTAAATGCCGCTGTGGTTACGGTACTGATGATCGAGCACTTTCAGCCCGAAGAAATTATTTTCACCGGTATAGCAGGAGGGATCAATCCCGACCTTTCTCCTGGCGATCTGGTCATAGGCAAACGCATTGCTCATCACGACTTTGGTACCATCACTCCGGATAGTTTATTGCGCAGACCCACACGCGATCCCGCTACCATGATTGAAAATCCATTGTACTTTAAAAGTGATACTGCATTAGTTCGGCTGGCCATCAACGCAGGTAATAGAGTAAAGCTGGAGCCTATCAAAAAAGAAGGCAAAGAAGAATTGCCACATGTAATTACCGGTACAATCGTAACCGGAGATGTATTTGTTTCATCTAACATTGCCACGGAACAACTGCGCAGGAAAATGAATGCCGATGCCACCGAGATGGAAGGCGCAGCTGTAGCCCAGGTATGCTGGCAGCAGTTAGTACCCTTCGTCATCATTCGCAGCATCAGCGACAACGCGGGTAATACAGCTTACGCTGATATTAAAAACTTCTATCAATCCGCAGCACGTAACTCAGCACATTTGGTAATGGAAATGGTGAAAGAGAAAAGGTAACCACCGTCAAGTCAAAATAATTAACTAAAATATTTTACTCATCTTTTTCACGTGCTGATTATAAGTTGTGTAAAAAAAGAAGCAAAATTTATTTTCTTTTTTTCAATGTCATCATCAAAGTAGTTGCCCATTCCAGCGCATTTAATTTTATAAGTTTCTGTTATTACGAAGTTTATCATGTTTAAATGGCTTTTATGTAGTATAACCTTCGGGACGGCATCCATTAACAGGTGAGAGTAATTATCGGACTAACCATTTACCCTTTTGGCTGGCGTGTTTATTTAGGGTAGTCTTGCGAACAATCTTAATTCCCAATGTTAATAAATATGAGTATGAGAAAATTTAAAAATCCGTTAGCTATTCTATTTCTGGCTGCAGTTTCGCTTTTCGCAGTTAGTTGTGATGACAACGATGAAATCATGGTAGATCCTAATGCAGATTATGATGCTATACTGGACGTCAGAGAATCAGGTACTGGTGTTGCTAACGATGATGTTATTATTGATGCCAATACTTCGGGTACGATTAGAGCAAAAGTGTCTTTTACAAGCACTACCAAATCAATGACCCGGTTATACATTACAAAAACCGAAAAAGGAGCTGTTGAAACTATCTATAAACCAACCGAAAGCATTGACTTGAAAGGCGATGGATCTGTAGACATAGAATCAGCAAAGAAGAATGCATTTGAATATGCCTTTACACTTCCTGTTCCTTCTACATCAACAATAGGAACAGGTACAGTGGTTTATAAATTCTGGACGACTGACGGAAATGGTGACTTCAGAGACGCGACTAAAAGAATAGCTGTTGGCCCCGGTACCATTACTTTGAAATATGGCACAGCTACAAACCCTGATGCAGGTACTGCATTTCTAAAAGAATATTCTGCAAAGATATTAGCTGCTCCTTTGGCTGATGGTACATCACTTACTTTCATCTCATTGATTGACGGACAGATTTACAAAATCAAAGACGGTGCTGAATATGCAAAGCTGTGGGATTTCGGATACTGGAACAGAGATGCAGGTGCTTCTTTATCTTCCACCGCTAACTATGAAACTGTTTTCCCTTTCGTTGATGTAGACGGCATTGCCGGTACTACTGATTTGAATAAGGCTTACTTTAGACTTTCAACAAAAACTTCCGCTGACTACACTGCAGCAAGGTTCGCAAGCGACTTCACGTTTACCACACCAGCAAACCAGAACATTTCAGGTTTAGTGGCAGGTAACATTCTTGAGTTCGTTGACAACTATGGTAAGAAAGGACTTATCCGTGTAGTGGAAGTGAAAGGAACTTTCAACCAGGGTGATTATATTAAAATTGATATTAAAGTACAGCCTTAAGTAATTAAGACTTACATATTAAAAGTGAACTGGCATTAGCCCGTTCACTTTTTTTGTTTTAATGAATCTTATTTTACTAATGAATTATTATGTCTGTCCGTTCCAAATACGATTTATCGAGTGTCCGTGGGAGTCGTAATGC
>NNBV01000737.1_pt1 | contig 12889 bp, 14 predicted proteins | sample 1173771 | NCBI WGS metagenome assembly NNBV01 (sample SAMN07173938, study PRJNA388173) | plant metagenome | isolation source: symbiotic tissue sample KVS11 | place: Norway: Troms, Kvaloya island
GAACTTACGCAATTACCTTCAAACGCCCACGCTTATCGGCTGTAAATTTTTAACGAACCCCGAAACAAACTCATCGTCTGCTTCGGCTTGCTTGCTGTGATCAGCGAAGCCTTGTAGTCTATCACGGTTTTTTAAGTACCGTCAAACTTTTTTCGCTTTCTTCTTCTTCCGCAACCCGCTACTTTCGCAGCAAGCCGCTGAATCCGTTTCAGCGAAGCCTTCGATTATGCACCGCTTTTTTAAACAGCGTCAACTTCGAAGGAAGTTTTTTTATCCACCAACTCACCAGCAAACCCCTGAGAGTCCGCTCGCGGTTCACACCTTGCAGTGCTTGTCAGTCGAGCCCTCGATTATGCACAGTTTCGGGCAGCTTGGTCAACGAGCCCCAAACTTTTTAACCAAACAGCAAAAAGCCCGGACCTGCCGGGCTTTCATCGTGCGGAGCGCCGACCGGGTCAGCTCTTCACTTCCAGCTGATTGTCCACGGACATCACACCTTGCACGCTCTTGGCGATTTCCTCGGCGCGCGCCTTGGCTGCGGCCGTCGGTGCCGGGCCCTTCAGGCTGACCGCGCCAGCCTTGGTATCGACATTGATCTTGATGGCGCTCAAGTCCGGGTCTTTCGCCAGACCCGCAGATACGGATGCGGTAATGGCCGCGTCGTCCACCTTCGCGCTCACTGCGGCACCGGCTTCCTTGGCTGCTTCCTTCACATTGGCCATGCCGTCCTTCACCTCCGCGGTGGTGCCGGAAGCGTCGACCTTGGCCTTGGCCTCATTGACGGCCTCGCCCGTCTTGGCAGCTGCGGTTTCCGCCGCCTGCTCCGTCTTTGCCACGGCGCTGTCGAGCTTTTCGCCAGCGGTACGGTTGTCGGACTTGTCGCAAGCCGCCAGCGTCAATGCGGCGCCGGCCAAGAGCACGGCGAGCAAAGCGCGGGGATGCGGCTTTCTGGCCTTGGTGAGGAATGGGGTGCTCTTATCTTGTTTGCTCATGGGAACCTCCTGTCGGTAGCGCATAAAGGAAAAGGGCTGCTTACATCCGTCATGCGGGTGTGCGCAGCCCTTCGTCCGCTCACAGCTTGTCGGCGCCAGTCTTGATGGCGTCCTTGGTCTTTTCCTTCACGTCGCCGTAGGTCTTCTGCACCTTGCCGGCGGCTTGATCGGCCAAGCCTTCCCCTTCGAGTTTCTCGTTGCCGACAATCTTGCCGGCAACTTCCTTCAGCTTGCCCTTGGTCTCTTCGACGCGGCCTGCCACTTGATCCTTGTTCATTGCGCTTCCTTCCTGGGTAGATGAAATCTGTGAGCCGACATGACTCACTGATTTCAATTTAGGCGCTGCGCCGTCGCAAACACCGCCGCCGGGAGCCCGAAGCGGTGTAGGACAACAAAGATCAGGCCGTGACGATCCATCCTTCAAGCGGATCGACGCTTTCGGGCAAGCCGAATCCCGGGCCAGGGCTGTTGGCGCGTTGCAGGCCCCAGACGGCCTGAAGAAGACACAGCACCGCGTCGATGTCGTCGCCGCGGGCATCCGCGAGCAACTCGGCGCGCTGCGCCGCGCTGATGCCGAGCTTCAGGCCCAGGCGCGTGCGGCCGGCTTCCAGCGCACGCAGCAGATCGGCGCGCGCCGCAAGGCGCTCCGGCGTCTGCTTGGCGAGGTCGTCGCTCTTGTAGCTGTGCCGGGCGATCGATTCGCGCGCCAGCATTCCGGGATACGCCTCCAGCGCGACACGCCCACCCCGCTCCCCCGCATGCAGCCCCGGAATGCGGGCACCCGCGGCCAACAGGTGCGGCACACCCGCATGAAGCATGTAGGCCACCGGCGGATTCACCCACTTCATCGACGGACTGGAGCCTGCGGGCAAGTCGGCCGCGCGGTGCGCGAACTTGCCGCCGACCGGCCGGGCCGCGCAGAACGCGGCAAAAGTGTCGCGGATCTCGGCGCGGCTCAGGCCGGCGTAATGGACCATCAGCGGCTCCCATTGCAAGGGCCAACCCAGATGCTCGACCAGTTCGCGCGGCAGACTGAACGGAAAGTCGAAGCCGCCCACCCACGCTGGCGTGGCGCGCAGCCAGTCGCCCCATGCGTCGAGCGTGGCAAAGCGTTGCAGGCCGGTCAGCACGACGCGCTCGGCGCCGACCTGCTCGCCTACCGCCACCACGATCGGCTTGCGCCGCGTCGGCGCGCTGGAGAAATCGCAGCCGAACAGCACCACGGCTCAGCCCAGCGCCAGCGCAACGACGCCCGCGGCAATGAACAGCGCGCCCAGCAGCCTCAGCAACCGGTCGCCCTCGCGCAGCAGGTGCCCGCCGATCAGCGCGGCAAACAGCATCGACACTTCGCGCGCCGGCGCCACATGGGAGATGGGCGCCTGCTGCACCGCATACAGCACCAGCACATACGACACCGGGCTGACCGCCGCCACCAGCAGCGCGTACTTCCACTGTTCACGCCACATGCGCGCGGTGGTGGCACGGTCTTTCAGCGCAACGGGCGTCAGCAACACCATGCGCACGAGATTGCCGAAGTAGTCGAGCAGGATCGGCGACATGGCCAGGAACTTGACTGCATAGCTGTCCGTCACGGTATAGGCCGCAATGAAGCCACCGGTGAGCACGCCGTAGCGAATGCCCTTGTGCACGCGCTCCCGCTGCACCGGGTCTTGCGCCTTGCGCCACAGCTTCGGCCCGCCGGCGACGAGGAACACGCCGATCACCACGCCCGCGATGCCCGCCACGCCGAACAGGCTGATCTTCTCGCCGAGAAAAAGTACTGCCACCAGGGACGACAGCAAGGGCCCCGAGCCGCGCGCCAGCGGGTACACCACGGTCAGGTCGGAGCGTCGGTAGCCGCGCAGCAGCACGATGAAATAGAAGATGTGCAGCACGCCGCTGAGCACGACGAAGCCCCATTCGGTCAGGCCCCAGCCCGGCACCACGTTCCAGCCCAGCGTGACGCCCACGGGCGCCCAGATGAGCATGTTGAACACGCTGGTCTGGAAGCTGAAGCGCGCGTCGCCGTTCGCCTTCTTGGCGGCGATGTTCCAGCTGGCATGAATGACCCCGGCAAGCAGGATCAGCGCAAATGCGGAGAGCGGCACCCCAGGGTCAGTGGCGACCGACGATGGCGGCAGTGGCCATCAGTTCTTCCAGCAGCGCCAGCGAGACCTTGCCCGACACGGTGTACGGGTTGAGCTCGGGCTTTTCGGAGTACTTCAGCAGCGTGGAGGCGTTGAGCTTGGACAGGTTGACCTGGCCCATGGTCCAGCCACCGAAGCGGCGCTCGGCAATTTCTTCGTAGTGCAGCAGCACCACGTCCTTGTGGCGCGCATCGCGCTGGATGTGCCCGTACAGCTCGCTGATGGCCATGCGGCCGCCCTCGATGGCCTGCAGAAAGGTGCCCGCGCCGTAGCACAGGATGCCGGTGATGCCGCACGCCGGGTTGTGCGTGCGCGACTGCGTGAGGATCGAATCGATGGCCGCCGGGCTGGTGTCGACGGCACGGCTGGCGTAGAGAAGTCGGACCAGCATGGCTCAGCTCTTTCGGGGAAGAAGAGAAAGGAATTCGCGGCGCAGGCTCGGATCCTTGAGGAACACGCCGCGCATCACGGAGTTGATCATCTTGCTGTCCATTTCCTTCACGCCGCGCCAGGCCATGCAGAAATGCTCGGCCTCCATCACCAGCGCGAGGCCGTCGGGCTGCGTCTTTTCCTGGATCAGGTCGGCCAGTTGCACCACGGCTTCTTCCTGAATCTGGGGACGGCCCATGACCCATTCGGCCAGGCGCGCGTACTTGGACAGGCCGATCACGTTGGTGTGCTCGTTGGGCATCACGCCGATCCAGAGCTTGCCGATGATCGGGCAGAAGTGGTGCGAGCAGGCGCTGCGCACGGTGATCGGGCCGACGATCATGAGCTCGTTGAGGTGCTCGGCGTTGGGAAACTCGGTGAGCGCGGGCGGCGGCACGTAGCGGCCGCGGAACACCTCGTTCACATACATCTTGGCGACGCGGCGCGCGGTGTTGTCGGTGTTGTGGTCGTTCTCGACGTCGATGACCAGGCTTTCGAGCACGCCCTTCATCTTGACTTCGACCTCGTCGAGCAGCGCTTCCAACTCGCCCGGTTCGATGAACGCGGCAATGTTGTCATTGGCATTGAAGCGCTTGCGCGCTGCATTCAGGCGCTCGCGGATCTTCACGGAGACGGGGATGCCCTCGTCATCGTCGTTTCGATCGGGGCGCGGTTCGACGTCGGTTTTCCTGAGCATGGCGGGGATCCTACCAGTGAATGAGTCCAGAGATTCGGGGCTGCAACGCCCGCCCCCTCTTGGAGCAATGCTATCAATTGAGTAGCGTGAAATCGGCGACCAATGGCAGGTGGTCGGACATGCGGGCCCAGATCGGCCCGCGCGGAACCGTGCAGGCCAGCGGCTCCAATTTGCGCCCGTAGACGAAATCGAGCTGCGCCACCGGCAGGCGCGACGGGTAGGTGAGCGTGCGCGGACCGCGCAGATCGCTGGCGTCGCGCATTCCCATGGCGTTCATGGCGTAGCGCATGCGCGCGCCCCAGTCGTTGAAGTCGCCCGCCACCACCACGGCCTCGTCGGGCGGCACCTCGCGCTCGATGAACTCGCGCAGGCGGGCAATCTGGCGCACCCGGCTGCCCTTGATGAGCCCCAGGTGGACCACGATGGCGTGCACCGGCTGGCCGTCGACGTCGATCACCACATGCAGCAGCCCGCGCTGCTCGAAGCGGTGGTCGGAAATGTCCTGGTGGCTGGTGCGGATCACCGGCCAGCGCGTGAGCAGCGCATTGCCGTGCTCGCCGTGGCGGGTGACGGCATTGGTCTCGTAGACGGCGGTGTAGCCCTCGGGCGCCAGAAAGTCGGCCTGCGGCAGCTCGGGCCAGCGCGCGAAGCGGGCCGCGGCCTGCCGGTTCATCTTGCGCACTTCCTGCAGGCAGACGATGTCGGCGTCGAGTTGCTCGATGGCGTGGCCCAGGTTGTGGATTTCGAGCCTGCGCGCGGGGCCGATGCCTTGCACACCCTTGTGGATGTTGTAGGTCGCGACCCGAAGGTTGTGTGCTGCTGCGGGCTGGTTCATCGGGCAAATTCTGGCAGCAACAGAATGGCTTCGGCATTCGATGGGGAAAAGCAGGCGCCGGCGGCGTCGCGGTACGGCAGCCAGCGCCAGTCGGTGTGCTCGTGCGGCGCCAGCACCGGCGTCAGGCGCTCGGGCACGCACAGGCCGAACAGGTGCTCGGTGTTGTGGGTCACGCCGGGCGCGTAGCGGGCGCGCCAGCGGGGATAGATTTCGTAGACATTGGTCAGACCCCAGTCGGCGAGCCGTGATTCCAGGGGCGTGCCCTTGCCGCACTGGATGCCGGTTTCCTCGGCCACCTCGCGCGCCGCGGTGAGCGCCAGCGGTTCGTCGGCAAGGTCCTTGCTGCCGGTGACCGACTGCCAGAAGTCGGTTTCGGCATCCGCACGCCGGATCAGCAGCACATCGAGCGCCGGCGTATGAATCACGACCAGCACCGACTCCGGGATCTTCCAGGGCCGGGTGCCGGTCGTCATGGGCGCATCAGGCGGCCGGGGCCGTGTTGCGCAGCTTGATGTGCAGTTCGCGCAGCTGTTTCTCGTCGACCGGGCTGGGCGCCTGCGTCAGCAGGTCTTGCGCCCGCTGGGTCTTGGGGAAGGCGATGACGTCGCGGATCGACTCGGCGCCGGTCATGAGCATCACCAGGCGGTCCAGGCCGATGGCGATGCCGCCGTGCGGCGGTGCGCCGTACTGCAGCGCGTCCAGCAGAAAGCCGAACTTGAGCTGCGCGTCCTCGGCGCTGATCTTCAGCGCGCGGAACACCTTGCTCTGCACTTCCTCGCGGTGGATACGCACCGAACCGCCGCCCATCTCGATGCCGTTGAGCACCATGTCGTAGGCCTTGGCAATGCACTTCTCGGGCGCGGTGTCCATGAGGTCTTCATGGCCGTCCTTGGGCGCGGTGAACGGGTGATGCACGGCGCTCCAGCGCTGGCCTTCCTCGTCGAACTCGAACATCGGGAAGTCCACCACCCACAGCGGTGCCCAGCGGTCGTCGAACAGGCCGCTCTTCTTGCCGAACGGGCTGTGGCCGATCTTCACGCGCAGCGCGCCGATGGCGTCGTTGACGACCTTTTCCTTGTCGGCGCCGAAGAACAGGATGTCGCCGTTGCGCGCACCCGTGCGGGCGATGATTTCGGCCAGCGTGTTGTCGTCCAGGTTCTTCACGATCGGGCTTTGCAGGCCTTCGCGGCCGGCTGCCGCGTCGTTGACCTTGATGTAGGCCAGACCCTTGGCGCCGTAGATCTTCACGAATTCCTGGTACGCGTCGATTTCACCGCGCGACATGCCGCCTTCGGCTCCGCCGCCGGGCACGCGCAGCGCCACGACACGGCCGCCTTCCATGGTGGCGGCGTTCGAGAACACCTTGAACTCCACGCGCTTCATCAGTTCGGTGAGTTCGGTGAATTCGAGCTTCACGCGCAGGTCGGGCTTGTCCGAGCCGTACTTGAACATCGCGTCGCCGTACGTCATGGTCGGGAACACCGGCAGGTCGATGCCCGCGGCGTTGCGGAACATGGTGCGCACCATGCCTTCGAACATCTCGCGGATTTCCTCTTCCGACAGGAACGAGGTCTCGATGTCGATCTGCGTGAATTCAGGCTGGCGGTCGGCACGCAGGTCTTCGTCGCGGAAGCACTTCACGATCTGGTAGTAGCGGTCATAGCCTGCCACCATCAGCAGCTGCTTGAACAGCTGCGGCGACTGCGGCAGCGCGAAGAAGCTGCCGTCGTGCACGCGGCTGGGCACCAGGTAGTCGCGCGCGCCTTCGGGCGTGGACTTGCCCAGCATCGGCGTCTCGATGTCGATGAAGCCGTTGGCATCGAGGAACTTGCGCGTTTCCATCGTCACCTTGTAGCGCAGCATCATGTTGCGCTGCATGGCCGGGCGGCGCAGGTCGAGCACGCGGTGCGTGAGGCGGGTGGTTTCCGACAGGTTGTCGTCGTCCAGCAGGAACGGGGGCGTGACCGAGGGGTTGAGCACCTTCAGCTCGTGGCACAGCACTTCGACCTTGCCGCTCTTCAAGCCGTCGTTGGTCGTGCCTTCGGGGCGCGCGCGCACCAGGCCGGTGATCTGGATGCAGAACTCGTTGCGCAGGTTCTCGGCCACGGCGAAGGTGGAGGCGCGATCGGGGTCGCACACCACCTGCACGTAGCCTTCGCGGTCACGCACGTCGATGAAGATCACGCCGCCGTGGTCGCGGCGACGGTTGACCCAGCCGCACAGGGTGACGGTCTGGCCCAGCAGGGCTTCGGTCACGAGACCGCAATAGTGAGTACGCATGGCCATAGGAACAATCCATTCCGGCGCCTTGTGGGCGCGTTCGTTTTTATGAGTTGGAAGACTTCACCGCCACCGTGGCGGGGCCGCCTGGAACGACCACCCCCATCGAGACGATGTACTTGAGCGCTTCGTCCACGCTCATCTTCAGTTCGATGCAGTCGCTGCGCTTGAGCATCACGAAGTAGCCGCCCGTCGGGTTGGGCGTGGTGGGCACGTAGACACCGAGGTAGTCGCCACCGCCCAGGTGCTCGACCACGTCCGCGCCGGGCGTGCCGGTGACGAAGGCGATGGTCCAGACCCCTTCACGCGGCCACTGCACCAGCACCGCCGTGCGAAAGGCATTGCCGTTCTCGGAGAACAGCGTGTCCGACACCTGCTTGACGCTCGAATAGATCGAGCGCACGACCGGAATGCGCCGCACCACGGCGTCGCCCCAGCCCAGCAGGCGCTTGCCCACGAAGTTGCTGGCCACCGCGCCCACCACCAGCAGGATCGCCAGCGTGAGCAGCACGCCCAGTCCGCGCACGTTGTTGTCGTAGAGCCAGCGCTGCCAGGCGCCGGGCAGCACCCAGAGCGTCTGGTCCAGCGTGTCGATGATCCACTTCAGCACCGCGAGGGTGATGAACAGCGGAACGATCACCAGCAAGCCGGAGAACAACCATTTGCGCAGGGCGAGCATGGCGGTCGGTGTGTGAAGGGATCAGTCGCCGCTCTTGGCGGCGGGGGCCGGCGCGGGGGCCGGGGCAGCGGGCGCGGGGGCCGCGGCAGGCGCCGGGGCGGCGGCGGAAGATGACTCGCCGGGCTTGGCGACAGGGGCGGCGTCGCCCGACGCGGGTGCGGCGGCCGGTTCGGCCTTCTTGCCGCCACCGTCGCGGAAATCGGTCACGTACCAGCCCGAGCCCTTGAGCTGGAAGCCGGCGGCCGTGACCTGTTTTTCAAACGCACTCGCGCCGCAGTTCGGACACACCGTGAGGGGCGCGTCGGACATCTTTTGCAAAGCGTCTTTGGCAAAGCCGCAGGCACTGCACTTGTAGGCGTAAATGGGCATGGGAATGGGTTAAAAAAAGCGGCGCAGCTGCCGCTCGCAAAGCCCTCGATTATAGGGCCGCCCCCGCCAAAGGGCGCCCGGACCAGGGCTCAAGCCCCGGCTCAGGCAGGTTCCGTGGCCAAAGGGCGGTGCGGCGTGTGCGTGTTGGCCACCCATTGCGGCAGCAGCGATCCCACCCCCATGCCCAAGAACGCGCACAGCACGCCCGCCAGTTGGGCCGGGAAAGCGTTGCCCCAGGGCATCCACAAGAACAGCAGCCACATACCGATCCCGAGCACGATCGAGGCGATCGCGCCCTGCGTGGTGGCGCGGCGCCAGTACAGCCCGCACACCAGCGGCACGAAAGCGCCCACCAGCGGCACCTGGTAGGCGCCGGAGACCAGTTCGTAGATCGGCGTGCCCTGCATGCGGATGGCATAGGCCAGCACCGCGGCGCTGAACAGCAGCACCGTGATGCGCATCGTGCGCAGGTTTTCGCGGTCGGTGCCAGCCGGCCGGAACTGGCGCCAGATGTTCTCGGTGAAAGTGACGCTGGGCGCCAGCAAGGTGGCCGAAGCGGTCGACTTGATGGCCGAGAGCAGCGCACCGAAGAACAGCACCTGCATCACGAACGGCATCTTCTCGAGCACCAGCGTGGGCAGCACCTTCTGCGGATCTTCCTTGAGGAGCAGGGCGGTCTGCTCCGGCATGATCAGCAGAGCAGCGCGCTGGCCACCAGAAACATCGGCACGAAGGCGAACAGGATATACGCCACGCCGCCGATGACCGGGCCGCGCTGGGCCGCCTTGACGCTGTTGGCCGACATCACGCGCTGGAACACGTCCTGCTGCGGAATGGAGCCCAGCATCATCGTGATGGCGGCCGCGAAGAAGAACACCATGTCGTGCCAGTTGGGCTCGGGCCAGAACTTGAAGAGGTCCTTGCTGACGGCAAAGGCCACCACCTTGTCGGCGCCGCCGGCCATGTTGCCGGCGAACATTGCAATGACGGCCAGGCCGGCCACCAGGATGATCATCTGCATGAAGTCGGTGACGGCCACCGACCACATGCCGCCGAACAGCGTGTACGCCAGGATCGACACCACGCCGATCACCATGCCCGCCGGAATGCTGATGGCGCCGGCCGACAGCAGGTTGAACACCAGCCCCAGCGCCGTGACCTGCGCCGACACCCAGCCCAGGTAGCTCAGCATGATGATCAGCGAGCAGGCCACCTCCACGGTGCGCCCGTAGCGCTCGCGGTAGTAGTCGCTGATGGTCAGCAGCGTCATGCGGTAGAGCTTGCCCGCAAAGAACAGGCCCACCAGGATCAGGCAGGTGCCCGCGCCGAACGGGTCTTCGACCACGCCGTGGAGCCCGCCCTCGATGAACTTCGCCGGAATGCCGAGCACCGTTTCGGAGCCGAACCAGGTCGCGAACGTGGTCGTGACGATCATGAAGAGCGGCAGGTGCCGCCCGGCAATGGCGAAGTCGGTGGTGTTCTTCACCCGCTTGGCGGCATAGAGGCCGATGGCGATGGTGACCAGCAGATAGACGATGACCAGCGTCAGCAGCACAACGAAGACTCCTCTAGAACAAACGCACGCGCACCAGCAACTGCATGGCGAGCAACCCCAATACAAAACCCGTGCCACCGTAGACGATGGCCTGGAGCAACCGGTTGGTGCGTTTTTGCTCGGCCAGCAGTTCGAGCAACTCGCGGCGGTTGTCGGCGGGGCGATTTTCCAGGAAATCGTGCAGAAGCCGCGGGAACTGGGGCAGCAACTTCGCGTAGCGCGGCGCCTCGGCCTTGAGCTGCTGCAGCAGCTTCTTGGGGCCGATCTGGTCGACCATCCACTTCTCGAGGAAGGGCTTGGCCGTGGCCCACAGGTCGAGGTCGGGGTCGATGTTGCGGCCCAGGCCTTCGATGTTGAGCAGCGTCTTCTGCAGCAACACCAGTTGCGGCTGAATCTCCACCTGAAAGCGGCGCGAAGTCTGAAACAGGCGCATCAGCACCATGCCCAGCGACAGCTCCTTCAGCGGCCGGTCGAAGTACGGCTCGCACACGGTGCGAATGGCCGCTTCCAGCTCGTCGATGCGCGTGCCCACCGGCACCCAGCCGCTCTCAAGATGAAGCTCGGCCACTCGCTTGTAGTCGCGCCGGAAGAAAGCCACGAAGTTCTGCGCCAGGTACTCCTTGTCGGACTCGGTCAGCGTGCCGATGATCCCGAAGTCCAGCGAGATGTAGCGACCGAAAGTCTCCGGCTCCAGGCTCACCTGGATGTTGCCCGGGTGCATGTCGGCATGGAAGAAGCCGTCGCGGAACACCTGCGTGAAGAAGATGGTGACGCCGTCGCGCGCCAGCTTGGGAATGTCGACGCCGGCCGCGCGCAGGCGGTCCATCTGCGCAATGGGCACGCCCTTCATGCGCTCCATGACCATGACCTCCGGGTGGCAGAAGTCCCAGAACATCTCGGGAATCATCACCAGGTCGAGCGAGGCCATGTTGCGGCGCAACTGGGCCGCGTTGGCGGCCTCGCGCACCAGGTCGAGCTCGTCGTGCAGGTACTTGTCGAACTCGCCGACCACCTCGCGCGGCTTCAGGCGCTTGCCGTCGGCCGACAGCCCCTCGACCCAGCCGGCCATCATGGCCATCAGCGCCAGGTCTTTTTCGATCACGCCGCGCATGTTGGGGCGCAGCACCTTCACAGCCACTTCGCGCACCTCGCCCTGATTGGTGCGGATGGTCGCAAAGTGCACCTGCGCGATCGATGCGCTGGCGATGGGGGTTTCGTCGAACTGAATGAACACGTCGCCCACCGGGCGGCGGAACGCCCGCTCGATGGTGGCGATGGCCACCGCCGAGGGAAACGGTGGCACACGGTCCTGCAGGAACGCGAGCTCGTCGGCAATGTCGGGCGGCAGCAGGTCGCGCCGGGTCGACAGCACCTGGCCGAACTTCACGAAGATGGGACCGAGCCGCTCCAGTGCCTCGCGCAGCCGCTGGCCGCGCGGCGCGTCGAGGTTGCGCCCAATGGACACGATGCGCGCCACCACCTGCAGCCAGGGCTTCTGGAAGCTCGTGAGCACCAGCTCGTCGAGACCGTAGCGCAGCGCGACCCAGACGATGAACAGGCCGCGGTAGAAGCGGCTCATTCGACCTTGCCCACCGAGCCGGCGGCCTTGGCCGCGCGGTCGCCGACGAACTGGCGCAGCGCGCCAGCAAGGCGGCGTACGCCGTTGCCCAGGGTGTGCGCGGGCACATCGCCGATCACGCGGGCCAGGTCGTCCTCGACGTCCCAGCGCACGTGGTCGACCAGCCAGTTCACCTCGGCGGCCAGTTGCACGTCGCCGAGGATCTGCACAGCGGGCTTGTCACCGCGCAGCGTGGCGCGGGCGATATCGAGGGGGGAGTCGTCGGTGACGGTGAGCGTCAGCTCGGGCACCGCGCCCGTAGGGGCCAGGTCGAGCAGGCCGGCGGGCGTGGCCACCAGCTCCATCGTGACAAAGCGCCACTGGAAGCGCACCACCCTGCCCTGCTGGCGCAACAGGCGCTGTTGGGCTTCGGGCTCCTGCTGCAGCACATGGTTCAGAAACAGGACGACGCGGTGCTGGATTTCGTGAACCGCCCAGTCGGGCGGTTGCAGACGCTCGCCGATGCGGTTGAACAGGTCGCCGAGAAAAGAAAATGGGGACGATGGTGTGGCCATGTCCCCATTATCCCGTCTGTGCCGCGGCCCCGTGAGGGCCGCGTTTCAGCTTTTTACTGCAGTGCCTGCACACCCGCCACCAGCCAGCCGCCGTTGCCGTTGGTCGGCTTGGTCATGTTCCACACTTCGCGGAACGGGCCCGGGCCGGCCGAAGCGTCTTCGCGGATCATGCCGGAGAACTCCACGCTGGCCATGTAGGCGTCGGGCAGCTCTTCGATGCCCAGCAGCTTGGCGTCGAGCATGACGACTTCGGTCTTGTTCGAGGCACCGCCCGTGTGGCCGGCGCGGTCGGCCAGCTGCGTGCGGATCTCTTCGACCATGCTGTCGGTCATCATCGAACGCAGCATCGACACGTCGGCGCGGTCCCAGGCGTCCTGCAGCGTCACGAAGTTGCGCTTGGCGGCACCGAGGAAACCGTCGACATCGAAGCCCGTGGGGATACCCCAGGACTGCGAGCCGCCGAGTGCCGAGCCGATCATGCTGCCACCGGCCGCGGCGCCTGCCGCGGAAAGGCTGCTGCCGTGCGGCGTGTCATTCGCAGGAGCGGCGTCGAACGAAGTGGCGGTACGCTCCCAAGGGCGTGCCGACGCGTCGTTGCCGACGTTGGCCGGGCTGTACTGCGCCGGCGCGCTGGCGTTGCTCGGGCTGGCACCCGCGCCCTGGAACGCGAAGCCACCCTGGCGGCTGGCGCCCGAGGCTTGCGAACGCGCCTTGATCATGCGCCACACCACCACACCGGCCAGCMCCAGCAGACCKATCAGCAGGATGTTGCC
>NNBV01003155.1_pt1 | contig 12881 bp, 8 predicted proteins | sample 1173771 | NCBI WGS metagenome assembly NNBV01 (sample SAMN07173938, study PRJNA388173) | plant metagenome | isolation source: symbiotic tissue sample KVS11 | place: Norway: Troms, Kvaloya island
CATCGTGAGGACGAGTCGCTGGCGTATGTACAAGGTGATGATGGAATGAAAAAATTCTATCTCGACTATGAATATTCTCCCCTGAAAGAAACAGACGGCACTGTCTCAGGAATTATGATAACGGTGAATAATGTGACGGCACGGGTGGAAGCGATCCGGCAACTGGCCGATGCCGAAGAACGAATGCGGCTGGCTGCTGATGGAACAGGTCTCGCCACATGGGATCTGAACCTGAAGACACGCGAAATTATTTATTCACCCAAACTGGCTACCCTGTTTGGACATCCCGACACAAAAATTCTTTCTCATCCGGAGATGCGGGCCCAGGTTCATCCCGAAGACAGGCAAAGCATTGTGGAGAAAGCGTTTGCTCTTGCATTGAAAACGAGTCAATATTCTTATGAAGCACGTGTGGTATGGCCGGACAATACAATCAAATGGATACGAACATTGGGCAAGATTTACTTTGATGATCAGCAAAAGCCGATGCGAATGCTGGGCACCATGCGTGACATCACCAAAGAAAAAATAGCGCAGCAGGCAGCAGAAGAAAGTGAGCAGCGATTGAACCTGGCTATTGATGCGGCCGAATTGGGTACATGGGAGTTGAATCTGAAAAACAATTTTCTCATTTACTCAAAACGATATGCACAAATGTTCGGCTTCGATGATGAAGGTACGGAACATCCTGATTTTTTACTCTACATGCACCCCGACGATCTGGACATCCGGAAAGCAGCATTTGAAACGGCCTATCAAACAGGAATATTGGATTACGAAGCGCGCATCATCTGGGATAACAAAACCATAAAATGGGTAAAGGCCAAAGGCAAAGTATTCTATAGTGATCAGAACGAGCCTGAAAGAATGTTAGGCACCATACAGGATATCACAGAAGTAAAATCCATTGAAGAAGAACTGGAGAAGCGCGTTCAACTACGAACCGCTGAATTGCAACAAGTCAATTTAAAACTGGAGCAATCTAACCAGGAGTTAGAGCAATATGCCTATGTAGCGAGTCATGATCTTCAGGAACCATTACGAAAAATAAGAACCTACTCCGGATTGCTCTATCAGAATCTTTCGGGCACCGTAGACAGCGCATCGATGACTACACTGGAGAAAGTGATCAGTTCCGCAGAACGCATGTCTACCCTTATCTATGACTTGCTCAATTTCTCAAGATTGCTGAAGCCGGAAACTTCTTTTGAGCAAACTGATCTTGATTCGATACTCAAAAATGTGGTGAACGACCTGGAACTGGTTATTCAGCAAAAGCAAGCAATAGTAAAGTTTGAAAATCTACCCGCGATAGACGCCATTCCCTTGCAGATGGGACAACTCTTTTATAACCTGGTCAACAACTCGCTTAAATTTTCGAAGAAAGACGAAGCACCGGTTATTCATATCACCACCAAAAAACTTTCGCCTGCTCACGTGCTGCAAAACAAAAATCTAAATCCGGATCTGGACTATTTCGAAATCGATATTCAGGACAATGGAATCGGCTTTGACCAGGAGAGTGCGGAACAGATTTTTGAAGTCTTCAAGCGACTACATAACAAGACCGCTTATCCCGGCTCGGGTATAGGCCTGGCCTTGTGTCGCAAGATTGCCATGAATCACCAGGGAGATATACAGGCGGAAGGCGAAGAAGGGAAAGGAGCTACCTTCCGGATCATACTTCCTGCAAAGCAGCATGTAAAAAGGAGTGAAACGTAAATAAAAGTCAGTAAAATAATTTTCCGACTATAAGGTTTATATATCTTGGCGGCTCCTTAAGGAACAGTAATGAAAGCATTTCGCACGGTGGCCCTCATAGACGATGATCGCGATGACTACGAAATATTTTCAATGGCGCTCACCGAAGCTGATCCAAACATAAAATGCATTTACTACGACTCAGCCAAAGAAGCACTAACCAGGCTGACGGAAGAAAATCATCCCCTACCCGATTACATCTTTCTTGATCTTAATATGCCTGGCATGAATGGGCTGCAATTTCTCGAACAGCTTAAGCAAACTGCTGTCGCTCATCTACCCGTGATTATTTATTCCACCAGCATACTACCAACGCACCGCGATCGCATTAATGAGTTGGGTGTATTCGACTCTTTTGTAAAACCGTTTTCACACAAAGAGTTGATCAAAATTCTTAAAGGAGTACTGGAGAAATAAACGGCAATGAAATAAGCCCGGAATTGTCATAAGAACTTCATCTCTTCTATTTTGAACAACGTATTGAAATAATGTTTTTTCAGAGCGAAACTGTGCTATTTGAAACACGATAGGTGGCAGTATTGATTTCTCACCTGCAGCCCTGAAATATAGCTGTCCGTTCAAATGCGATTTATCCATTGTCCGCGGGAGTCTTAATGCCACGCCAGATTAAATGAGCAGGCCGCGGATTTCCACCTTTGTTTTTATCATGATCGCCATCGATCATGATAAAAACAAAGGCTCGTTAAATCGAATCCATCAAAAGCGCTGGGCGTTTTTGATGGATTCGATTTTCCCTCTTGTGCGACCATGCTCACATCTTTCAATCTAACTCATCGATTACGTGCCGGAAACGCGAAGTTCGATTTAGATTCTCTGGGCACGTCAAACACATTCATAATCGTTTATATTTCGGCCTTTCAGGCCTTTAATACATTAGTGAACAATCGAAAACAAAAGCGTAAAGACTTATATCGTTAGCATAGTCTATCACACATAAAAAATATAATATCGAAGGCCAAAGTTCATTACAGGCCTGAAGGGCCGATCTATAATAACCCAGGGCAACGCCCTGGGCTATTACGGTGAATATGTATTAGCGTGCCCAGAGAATTTGGCTCGATCTTCAAACGCTCGGCACGCAACTTGATTAACCGGATTAAACGATATTAAAATGTGTGCATAGGCAAAAGATTCACCTTGATTTTTCTTTTTGCGCGACTACATTCTTTCTAAAATGCACTTTGTACAGCGCGCAACGAAAGATGAACTTTATAAGTAGCTGGAAGTATAACTTCTCTCTATCGCTAATGACAATTATTAGTTCTTGCTAAAGAGTTTCTTAAAAAAGCCTTTCTTCTTTTTTGCCGTCTCATCGAAATCACGTTTCTGTTCTTTGTTTTTCTTACCAAAGATCTTCTGAATAAAGTTCTTATCGGATTTATACAAGTCACACGACAACCTCCGCTCCAGTTCATCGGAAAGCGGACTAAAACGCGCAGTAGTAAATTCGGAAAGCTCTTTGTCCTTGTTGGCTTGCTGAAAAAACTGAGCTACCATGGGCAATGCCGTGCGCGCTCCCTGTCCTAAAGCCGTGGTACGAAAACGAATCCGCGGATCATCAGCACCTACCCATGATCCGATTACAAGATGAGGCGTCATGGCCATAAACCAGCCATCCGCGTTGGATTGAGTAGTGCCTGTTTTACCTGATATATCATTATGAACGCCATAGCGTGTTCGCAAGGCAGAAGCCGTTCCTTCATTTACTGTTCGTCTCAGCATGTGTATCATCAGCTGAGAAGTTTCCGTTGACAACGTCTTTATTTTTTCAGCAGGTTGAAACGCCTCAATCAACTCACCCGATCCTGTTGCAATGGCGGTAATGTAATAGGGCTTCACCGCATCGCCACCGTTGGCTATACATGAGTAGGCCGTCACTAATTCCGTCATCGATATATTGGCTACACCCAATGCAAGAGAAGGTACTTCGGGCATATCACTTGTCACTCCCATCTTGTGTGCAAGGGCAATGGCATTCTTTATTCCAGCTTTCTCCAGGATCTTTACGGAGACGGTATTGACCGAGTAAGCGAGTGCTCCTTCCATAGAGAATTTACGCTCATAATTTTCACTGCTTGTATTTTCAGGAGCCCATTGCTCCATGTTGGTGTAGGTTACTTTCTCCGCCGAAGTAAACTCGCACGGACGAACTCCTTTTTCCAAAGCGGCTGCATACACAATGGGCTTGAAGGTAGAACCTACCTGGCGCTTGGTACCCGATCGCACATGATCATATTGAAAGAAGTTATGATTGATACCTCCTACCCAGACTTTGATTGCTCCATGATCAGGTTCCATCGCCATCATACCTGCATTAAGAAAACTCAGGTAATGTTTTATCGAATCCAACGGGCTCATGGTTAACTCCTTCTCCCCTTCCCAGGTAAAAACATTCATAGCAATGGGAGTATCCATCATCTTCTTAAAGTCGGCTTCACTTATTTTATTCTCACGCAGATACTGGTATCTGCCCGAACGTTTCACTGCATCAGTTAAAACGGAAGGCTGTTCGTCCCACGATTTCTTTTTGCTCCAATGCAGATCAAAACTTTTTTGAATGAGCGCCATCTGGGTAGTCACCGCTTCTTCGGCATAGCGCTGCATGCGTGAGTCGATGGTGGTGTAAATTTTCAATCCATCCGTATAAATATTATAGGGAGTGCCATCTGCTTTGGTATGTGTCTTACACCACTGCAACAAATCCTGACGCACGTGTTCACGAAAATAAGGAGCAAGGCCGGTATGATGGGTAATTTTATTGTATGACAATTGAATGGGTAAGGAAGCAAGGGAATCAACAGTGCTAGCTGACAGTTTTCCATACTTTTTCATTTGATTAAGAACCACGTTTCTCCTTTGCTTTGAGCGATCAGGAAAAACACGGGGGTTATAGGCATAGGTTGCTTTTAGCATTCCCACAAGAACAGCACCTTCATCAACGGTGAGATGAGCAACAGACCTGGAGAAAAAACGTTGTGAGGCAGACTCTACGCCAAAGGCATTATCACCAAACGCAACGGTGTTTAAGTACAGCGCGATGATCTCATTTTTAGAATAAACTTTTTCAATTCGTGAGGCGATAATGATTTCCCTGAACTTATTAATCGCCAGAGAAAACATCCAGTAGCTCCTTCGCGGATATAGATTCTTCGCCAGCTGCTGTGTGATGGTACTTCCTCCTCCGGAAGATTCATTGCGCATCAGAACAGATTTGAATATTACGCGAAACAAACTCTTGACGTCAATCGCCTTATGATCATAAAAGCGAACGTCTTCCGTAGCAATCAATTCGTCCACGAGGAAAGTAGGAATCTGTTCGAACTTTACATCCGAACGTTCCTGTATAAAGTAAGTCCCCAGCAACACACTGTCAGCACTGTACACCTGTGATGCGGTAGGGTTCTCCACCAGCTTCAGCTCTTCTTTATTGGGAAGGTCGCCAAGTGCCTGCGACCACACCAGCAAAAACAAGAAAACACAAAAAACAAAAAGCAATGTACCCAGGGCTGCCCCTGACAATACTATCTTTTTAATGGTGGATTGTGATTTATAAAAACGAAGAATTTTTTCTCTTAACATGTGTGAGTATCCTGGTAAAAACTAAAATTACTTGGCCATAAAAGCAGAGAGCATCCAGTGGTGTTTCTCGATTGAGTTAACGAAAACTTTTACCATTTCTTCTGTTCCGGAATCACTCATTTCAACTGCTACCTCCACTACTTTTGACATGGATTCCAGCAACAGTGTATAGTCACTTAATATTTCACGCACCATGATATCGGAACTTAAATCGGAACCGGTTTCTTTGATGACTGCATTATCCAGGTAATCTTTGAGTGTGCTGAAGGGAGTTTTTCCAAACACCCGGATGCGTTCTGCAATTGCATCAATATTTTCAAGCGCTTCGGTGTATTGCAGTTCAAACTGTTCATGCAAAATCGAAAAAGTCGCTGCCCTTTACATTCCAGTGGTAGTTTCGAAGCTTTTGGTAATGGACACTGTAATCAGCCAATAGCTTGTTCAATGCAACAGTAATCCCTTCTGTTTCCATTACTGACCATCCCAGCTTCATCGGCTTTGCCTTAGGAAGACGATTATCCAGCTGGGTTTGTGCTACTTGTTCCATCTCTGATACCTTTTTCATATCCTTTTTATACTGACAATATCAATACCTATTCCCAGCCGGAAGCAGGCAAATACATACTGTAATGATGCGGCGAGGGGAAATAATTACACAAAGTGTGGGCGATCGCATCAAAGGCGTGAGTTTAAAAGCGTTTTCAACTTCGTGAATGACAACTTAGCCCCAATTTCTGGATGATAAATCAATAAAATGTAATGGCATGATAATGGAATCTGAATCGTGAAACCAAAAAAACACCTATGCTTCTTACCCATCTAGATTCTTCCGAGGTTGATTTTCTGCAGCAGATTAAAAAAGAGTTGTCTCTTGAAACACAGGATGAAGTGATCAAGCGTGTCGCTTCTGTTCTTCAGGCGCTTCGTCAGACTTTATCCCGTGAAAACGCGAATGAACTGATCAATCAGCTTCCTGATTTTTTGAAGCTGGCCTTTATTGGCAATTGGGACAAAGACGAAATTGTGGTTCCTGTTAATCACCTTGATGAGTTGGTATCGCTGGTACAAGCGAGAGATATTAAAAGCGGAAAAAACTATTTCACCAGTGAAGTACAGATTTTATCCATCACCATTCTTACCTTGAAGAAGCTTTTGCAATTCAACGACCTGAAAAATTTCAAAGGGTTGAGTCCGTATATCCTTCAGGAATTAAGCGAAGTTTCTGTTGAAGAAATCGCAGCCTGAGGTGAAAAGGAAAGCTGTCATTATTATTCTTTGTGTTTTTGCTGGTATAGCTATACTCTTCTTTTCGGGAAGGTATTTCATCTTTAAAAAAGTAAGGTCAGTACTTACCGAAAAAATCGATGATCTGAAGAAGAAAGGAATTACCATCACGTATGATAGCCTGGATTTAAATCCATGGAGCGGTCATCTGTCTGCAAATGATATTACCATTCGCATTGGCGAAGATAGCACAAAGCTTGCGCTGGATGGATCAGCTACTCAACTGGTGATTGAAGGTGTTGGTATACTTCCCTTCGTACTTCGGAAATCGCTATCCATTCAAAGTATTTCCCTGGTTGATCCGCACATTGTTTACTCGAAAGAATTCAAATGGCCATCGGACGATAATTCTACAGAGAAAAAGAAAGAAGGGATTAAACTAAAACATATTAGTATTGATTACATTAATTTCTCTAATGCCTCTTTCCTTTTAAAGGACAGCATTAAAAGTGATACTTCCGTGAATGCGCGCACAAGTATGGTCATTCGCAATCTGCAGGTAGATCAGGAAAATGATTCTCTACAGCTTAATAAAGCAGACCTCACTTTTACACCCATTGAGATCACTGTTCCGAAAGCATTCTATACTTATAGCATCAGGCAAATTCATTTCAACCTGGAAGAGAAATCCTTTGTGCTCGATTCGCTTAAAGTGATTCCTCTTTATGACCGGGATACGTTTATGCGGAAATCAGGTGAACAAACAAGTCGTATGGAAGCTTTGCTATCGAAGCTATCGCTGGAAGACCTGGTAATATCGCGCGATCAGAAATTAAAAATTGCGATAAAGAAAGGAGAAGTGAATTTCAAGCTTCATGTATACAGGGATAAACGTTATCCCTTCCTGAAGAAAACACAAGCTGAAATGCCTATGGAGTTTTTACAGAAACTACCCTTTCAGCTCAACATTGACACTATAAAAATTGAAGATAGTTTTGTGCGTTACGAAGAGTTTCCTGAAAAAGGAGATTCTGTTGGTTATGTGTTCTTCGAAAAACTAAATTCTACCATCACTCATCTTCACAACACAGCCGCAGAAAATGAAAATGTAACCATGCACACCACGGCACTCTTTATGGGCAAAGGAAAGCTGGATGCTCATTTTGTATTCCCATCGGATACTACCAAACCATATAAAACCACGGGCACATTAAAAGATTTTCCGATGGCACAGGTGAATAAAATACTTGAACCATCGTTTCAAACAAGGATTGAATCGGGCGTGATGAGCAACTTCGCGTTTAACTTTATCTATAACAAAGTCCGTTCGGATGGTAACGTGGAATTGAATTACGATCAGTTAAAAATTGTAAGTCTTCAAAAAGATAAGAATGACAAAAAGATCATCAACAAATTTAAAACTGCGGTCATTAATCTTTTCGTTCTGAAACGAAATTCGGAAGAGACTGCCAGGGGTGATAAGAAACTGGGAACCATTCTTTACTATCGCGATTCGCGAAGAGCTATTTTCCATTTCTGGTGGAAGTCGATCTTCTCAGGTTTGGTTACTGCTTATAAACTGGATGGCCTAGTACCTGATCTGAAAGATCATGGCAAAGAAGTGAGCAACGAAACAAAAGATAAATCGAAAAATAAGAATAAAAGGTAGCCTGATAAAGGCGATTATCTTTTCAACTCAAGGCGGGCAATGTTCACAATCTCCGCTACGGTCTCATTGAATCCATCCACAGTTGAAGGCTTCGTGATAAACGAACTAGCTCCGGCTTTCAGGCAGTACTCTCTTTCTACCGGAGAGGAGGAAGTGGTAAGGATCACCACCGGAATATTCTTCAATGTATCTGAGGTCTTGATCCTCGATAAAACTTCCCTTCCGTGCAATTTTGGGAGATTTAAGTCCAAAATGATGACATCGGGGAATTTTTTACTCAATTCAAGATGCCCTAATACACGGTCGCCCTGGCTGATGGTTTCTAACTGATAAGTGATGTTATTGTCAATTAACGCCTCTTGCATTAATTCAATGTCATCCGGATCATCCTCTACTAGAAGTATTGACAGTGCGCTCATGATTTTTTAAATATAGGCACATATTTTTATCATACAAAAGGGATTACAACGAAACAAGACCCCTTGAATACAAACGGTAAACTTAATATCCCTCACTCCTTTATAGTTGGTATAGGAGCTTCCGCGGGAGGGATGGAGGCGATTCACGATGTGTTTGATTACATGCCCGACAATACCGGATTTTCCTTTGTGGTGATCCAGCATTTGTCGCCTGACTATAAGAGCCTGATGGCCGAATTACTCTCTCGTCACACAGAGATGCGGGTACTGGAAGCCGAAGATGGAATGCCGGTGATGCCCAATTGCATCTACGTTATCCCGAGCAAAAAGATTATGACCATCAGCAAAGGCAAATTACAGCTGGATGAAAAGCTCAAAACAAAACTTCCTAACAATGCGATCGATGTATTCTTTACCTCGCTGGCCGAAGATGCAGGTAAGAATGCCATCGGAATCGTTTTATCCGGAACGGGAACAGACGGAACCAAAGGTATAGAAGCGATAAAAAATAATGCAGGCGTTGTATTGGTTCAGGATCCATTAAGCGCTGCCTTCGATGGTATGCCCAACAGCGCGGTAGCCAGTGGCTTTGCCGACCTCATCATCCCTCCTGAAATGATGGGTGAAGAATTGGTGGAGTACATCAAAGATGCCCCGTTAATGAAGTCATTCAGTAAACTGAATCAGAAGGATGAGTTGCAGCTGCGCGACATACTGGAAATGTTAAACGCTGCTACCCGCCACGACTTTACTTTATATAAGCGCCCCACGCTCTTTAGAAGAATGGCTAAACGGATGTCTGAAATTGGTATAAGCAATGTGGAAGACTATAAAGCTTACCTGGTTGATCACGTTGATGAGCTTAAAATTCTAGGCAAGGAGTTTCTGATTAATGTGACTAAGTTTTTCAGAGATAAAGATGCTTTCGAAAGCCTGCGCCAGGAGGCTATTCCCGCTATTCTTGAAAAAAAGAAAACGGATGATGCCGTAAAGGTATGGGTGGTGGCCTGCAGCAGTGGAGAAGAAGCCTATTCTGTGGCGATGTTGTTCCTGGAAGAAATGCATCGCACCAAAACGTATTATCCGCATCTTAAGATATTTGCAACTGACATCGATACGGATTCGTTAGAGATTGCATCCAAAGGAATCTATAACTCTTCCATTGAAAAAGATGTTCCGCCAGAGTTTCTTAGCAAATACTTTATCAGGGAAGGAAACTCCTACCGCACTTCAACGGAATTGAGAAAGCACGTTGTGTTTGCCAATCATGATGTACTGAAAGATCCGCCTTTCAGTCACCTGGACCTCATCACCTGCAGAAACATGTTCATCTACGTGAACTCCATGCTGCAGCGAAAAATCCTGAAGAAGTTTCATTTTGCACTTGACCTTAACTCGTACATGATGCTGGGGCCAAGCGAAAACATTGGCGTGCTTAAAGATGCCATGAAAGAAGTAAACCGTAAGTGGAAACTCTTTCAATGCATGAGTAAAGCATCCACGCTGGAGCAGGACTCACTCCTCTCTCCTCTTGAAAACAGAATTTATTCCCTGGCAGGAACGTCAGGGCCTAATAAGAAAAATGCCAATGCTCACCTTGCTGAAATTTTTAAGGAAACCATCTTTGAAGAACGTAAAATGGCGGCTATTCTGATTGACAAAGAATTCAATGTCAAGCAGGCGATTGGTCATTATAAAAGCTTCATGCATTTCCCGGAAGACAACTTCAATTTTAATTTATTGAAATTAGTCTCCGCTGATCTTTCCATTGCTTTAGGAATTATTGTTCGCAAGGCAATTAATGAAAACCAGCGTGCGGTAATGAAAAGAGTGATGATACACACTGCTGATGGAGCACGGTACATCAATCTCATTGTAAAGCCCTATGTGCAGCAAAAAGAATTCCAGCAGCCTTTTCTATGCGTTGTCATGGAAGAGGAATTTTTTGAGCCTAAAGCAATTAAAAATATCGAACACGATTCGATTGGTAGCCGTGAGCGGATCGTAGAATTGGAAGACGAACTGACAGAAACGCGTGGAAATCTTCAGGCTGTTATTGAAGAGATGGAGACCGCCAATGAGGAGTTGCAATCCAGCAACGAAGAAATGATCTCTACCAATGAAGAGCTGCAAAGCACTAATGAAGAGCTGCAGTCTTTAAATGAAGAATTGCACACAGTAAGCGGAGAGCATCAGCTAAAGATTAAGGAGCTGATAGATCTAAATGATGATCTGAACAATTATTTCAACAACTCAGAAATTGGCCAGATCCTTGTCGACAGAAAATTAGTAACTCGCAAATATAGTCCGGCCGCTACCCGGATGGTGAATCTCATCGAATCAGATATCGGCCGTTCGCTGATGGATATCAGTACGAATATCAAAGACGAGCATTTCATTGAAGATATTAAGCGGGTCATTAAAACTTCCGTGTCAGTAGAGCGAGAAATTTCGATGAACGAAGATCGTTTTTACATCATGCGCATTACTCCTTTTTTAAGGCGTGATAAAACGGTGGATGGAGCAGTGATCAATTTTATTGACGTCAGCGAATACAAAAAGATAACCAGTATCCTCAATGGCGTCTTCAAGAGTTCCACCAGCGCGATCACCGCACAAAAAGCGATACGAAACAGCGAAGGAGTGATCATTGATTTTGAATACCTCATTGTTAATCCTACGGCAGAGAAATTCTTTAAGGTAAAACCGAACTCACTGGAAGGCACACGAATGATGGACGTATTTCCGGAAGCAAGACAAGATTACTTTACTCGCTATGCGGAAGTGGTTGAATCAGGAAGAAATGCGCACTTCGAGTACTATAATAAAGCAAGCGAAAAATGGCTGGATGTCACTGCGGTAAAGATGCTGGATGGTGTAGTCACTACGCACAACGATATCAGCGAGCACAAAAGATCGGAAACAGTGATCGCTCAGAATTTTGAAGACCTAAAATTAACTACACAACAACTGGAAGATACCAATGCACAATTGGAACGGTCCAACTATGATCTGATGCAGTTTGCTTCCATTGCTTCGCACGATTTGAAAGAACCGTTGCGAAAAATACAGGCCTTTGGAAACATTCTCCAGGGCAGAGTAAAAGATAAATTAATTCCCGAAGAGCAAAATTACTTTGCCAAGATGATTTCTGCTTCAGGCAGAATGCAGACGCTGATTGAAGATGTGCTTACGCTTTCAAAGTTATCGAACAATGGATTGAGTAAGGATAATGTAGAACTCGATGGTACAATCAAACGAATCTGTGACGACCTGGAGATAACTATCAGCGATAAAAAAGCAAAGATAATAACCGGTCAGCTGCCTGTTGTACATGCTGTGCCGGGGCAAATGCGCCAGCTCTTTCAAAACCTGATTAGCAATTCGCTGAAATTCAGTACACGCGAGGAAAGTTCTCCTGTGATTACCATTGAGCAAAAGCCGGTACCTTCCTTTATGGTTACCGATTTAAATATTGATCCGGAGGAATTTATTTGTGTTACAGTGAAAGACAATGGTATTGGTTTCGAAAACGAATACCATGAAAAGATCTTTGGCATCTTTCAACGTCTGCACGGCAGAAATTTTGAAGGAACAGGTATTGGTTTAGCGATTGCGAAAAAGATCATTGAAAACCATGGCGGTTATATCACTGCCCGTGGGGAATTGAATGTCGGAGCTGAGTTTTTTATTCTTTTACCAAAAGATTGACCTATCATTCGTCGAGTCAAGTCCATCAGTTCAGTATGCCTCCTAGAGGAAAGTTCGTTGCTAAAGGCGCGATTTGTGATTTCTCTGCTTTGCCTATGCTGGTGTATTTACCCCAGAGTGATGCGGTGGATTTTAACCACTTGCCTATGAACACATCTTTAATATAAGCTTAATCCGGTTAATCAAGCTGCGTGCCGAGCGTTTGAAGATCGAGTCAAATTCTCTGGGCACGCTAATAGATGTTTCCCGTAATGGGGCTGACTAAAAAGCCAAGATTTCAAAAAGGTAAAAGATTTAGGATTCAGTTCAGGTGAACCCAGTTTCACAATTGATATGCTGTCTGTTTCAGAGCTATTCTTGACACGGCATGGTAATTCTGTTGTTAAGCAGCCTTCTTGAGGCCATGAAGATGGATCTTTCGTAGATTGTGTGCCATGGCAATGAAATTGATTTCGGTTTTTACTTTATGCAATCCCCTTACGTGAAAACGTCTGAAG
>NNBV01000482.1_pt1 | contig 12872 bp, 9 predicted proteins | sample 1173771 | NCBI WGS metagenome assembly NNBV01 (sample SAMN07173938, study PRJNA388173) | plant metagenome | isolation source: symbiotic tissue sample KVS11 | place: Norway: Troms, Kvaloya island
ACTTAACAGTTGCACTCATTGCATTCTCAACAGAGAAATTGTCTAGAAATCATACCGCCAGCAAGATTTCATTTAATGCATATCTTTTCGTTGGCAGATGCAGCATTTGTTGTAAAGCTTTTATACTCAGATTTGATAAGCCTCTAATAAGGAGAAAAGTTTTTATGAGTTGGTTACAAAGATTATTTGGAATGGAAAAACCTCAAAATGCAGAAGTCAATCCAGCTCCACAGGCTGTAATGCAAGCTCCTAGTAGTGATGTTGCTACTGCTACGCAATCAATACCCCCAGAACGTGTAGGATTAAGCGGAGAATATGACCAAAGTGGTTTAGCAAAGCGGGTAGCGTTGGCATTTGATGAAGATCCCCAACTCGATGATGTTAATACCCTTTGGGTTGCTCAGACAGGCAGCACTGTTGTATTGAAAGGTAAAGTTCCCAGTCAAGAAATTCTCAACAGGATGATTTCTGTGGCACGTTCTGTGCATGGCACTACAGATGTTGACTCTAATCAAGCGACGATTGGCTAGGTATTGCTGACGCGATCGCTCCCATTGCATAACATTTAGGGAATAACCAACGGTTGGCGATTGCCAACCCATCTCTCAATCCAATCTAAAATCGCTTGGTTTACTTGTTCTGGACACTCATCATGGGGACAATGCCCTACATCTTCCAGATTCAGTACTTCTAACTTCTCGTTGTATTGGGCAAATTGGCTAGCTAGGGCTGGGGGAACAAACCGGTCTTTTTGTCCCCAAATTAACAGCATGGGAATTGTTAAGGTTGGTAATACTGTCTTGACACTGGGACTAAAATTAATTCCGATCGCAGCTTTGAACAAAGCACTAAAAGCCCTTGCAGAACCCCGATCTTGGGGAGGCCCTGCTAAAATTTCGATGAGTTCATCGGTAATCGCCTCTGGGTTAGCGTAGGCGATACTAGCCCAGCGACGCAGCACTCCAGGACGGCGCACGAAGTTAAATACAGGTTTAAGGATCAACGGCGAAGCAACAACATTTTTAATTGCTGTGACGAGTGGGCGCAGCATAGGAGGAATTGCTTCTTGTTCTAATGACGGGTCGGGTAAACTCATCATCACCATACCCCGCACCATATCGGGGTGGGTGGCGGCGGCGGCCATAGATATCAGTGAACCGTTGGAATTGCCTATTAATATCGCTGGTTGACGGATAAATGTTTTCCAGAAATCGTAAACCTGCTCAACCCAGAGTTCAATGCTGTAATTTGCTGCGGCTTTTTCAGAAGCGCCAAAACCCAGCATATCTATGGCGTAAACTGTGTGATACTCACCCAAAACCTCTAAATTATGTCGCCAATGACCAATGGAAGCGCCAAAGCCATGTAACAAAATTAGCGGTGTTGTATTGTGGTGATTTTGGCTAGGGCGAATGTAAGTGTAGCGGGTTTGCCACCCACGCCAAATCCAATCCCTTTGATTACCAACCCGTTCCTGCCAGTGTACCGTAGTGGTCACACTTACCTCCGATTAATCAGCGTTGAAATTCCATTATAAGAATTGGGCATTGAGAAGAGGCAGAGGCGCAAAGAGGCAGAGGGGAAAGATTTACTGTAACTTCTCCCCTGCTCCTCTGCTCCCCTGCTCCCCTGCTTCTTCCCCATTCCCTATTTACCTAACAAATTGGGGCATGATTTCGGCGGCGGTAAATATTCCATAGATGCCGCGTTGGTGCAATTGTTTACCAGCTTTGAGATAACCAAAGGCAGGGCCGCAGACATTGGCTGCCATGCTGGTTTCATCTCCTAGAGTAAAGGTATGAGTAGAAATTTTCCCTTCAAAGGTACGTCCTGTTACCTTCACATTGGTGCTGAGGGGCTTTTTGGGATTGCGGGTATCGACTACACCACCAACTGTAACGCGATCGCGCCCTACTATCCCGGCTACTTCTAACATCACATCATCAGCGTGTTCCATATTTGTCAAGGTCAGCACGCCATTTGTTTTATCTAGTAGTGCTTCTACTTCGGCGTCAGTCATCGCCCTAGCAGCTTCTACTGTGTAACCAGGCATGTGGCCGATGTCTTCCCGAACGGTGGCGCGGTAAGCTTCCCAGTTAGCAATTCCCACCCCAAAGGTAATTTCAACTTGATGAATTTCGGCGTAGCTTTGGGCGGCTAAAGCTGCGGCGGCTGTTAAAAGTCCAGGCGTCGCACCGCATCCTGTCATATAGGTAATCCCGGCGGCTTGCAGTTCCTCTTTCATCCCTAGGAGTTGTTCTACAGCAGTGGTGCGTTTAATTGCATCTACTAATACCCCACGCCAACCAGATTTGATAAATTCCTTGGCGACATTGGGAATAAAGTCATTTGGCAGGTTGGGTAAAGCCAAAAAATACCCATCCACTTGAGCTATTTCGATTAAATCCTGAATACTTTGATTTGTTAATGTACCAACTGGCTCTAAATAACCCACTGAACCTTGAGACTGATAGGTTGCAACAGATTCTTCAGTATTTAAACCGTCAGCAGCGTAAGCGTAGCCTTTTTGATCTGCTGCTGCGACTAAAATCATTTCTCGTTTGCCAGCAACTACCTTGGCGGCTGCTTGTCCGAGTCCGCCGAAACCCAGTACTCCCACACGGATTGCTGGCGAAATATTTAGAGAATTTTTGATTTGTTCAGAATTCATAGTCAATTCGTTAAGTTGAATCAAAAGCCTTGAGTATTGGGCATCTCAGCTTTTAGTTTGTAACTGGTGGCTGATGGCTGATAACTCAAAGCTATAGAGATTAATTATGATTCATTATCCTGGGTTCTTTGGCTGGATATTGCAGATATTTATCTCTTAGCGATGTCTACGACGGGCTGCGCCTACGCTTTTGAGTTTTTTGACTGGGAATATACCAGATTTAAACCAATGGCCGCAACTGGCAACCCAGAAGAAAGCTTAAAAAGACTGGCTAAACTTGATGCTCTGACAGAATAGAGTTTCTGGCGCGATGATGCAAACACTCACTCTTAGCGATCGCTTAAAGTGGTATGAAGTTGTTAGCATTCTGAGTATTATGAAGCCTATTTGTACTATGTTTAATATTTTTACAATAACTTCATTATCTGCTTTTATATTTGCCAGTACCACTACTTTATTACTAGTACAGACAGTCATAGCTAAACCAATACAGACAAAGCCAGTCAATCAACCAATACCATTCAACTCAAGAGTACGAATATATCCTGCAAATAATAGCTTACCAGCAAGCCGTTTGATTACGATTGAACGTATTATCAAAAAGTCTAGTAAGATGCAAATAACTGAAGCAAAACTAACAATATACGAGGAATTTGCAGCCAAAACAGGAGAGTACAAATCATCGATTTCTAACAATCGAATGGTGTGGATAGTGACTGGTTTTGTCCAAGGTGAGTTGAGAATGTCTAGAGGTAGAAGTGTCTGCACTGATAACGCCAAAATTGTGGAAGTAACCGATGCAGAAACTAGCGATTCTTTTGGTAGAAGTATTTACTGTCCCCCAAATAACGTGATAAATTTTATGCCGTAAAGTTGACTTCTAATCAAAACAACTTGCCTTTAGGAGATTGACTTTCATGATGTAAGTAGGTCGGCGCAATTAAAACTAACTGGCTAAGGCTGTCATTTGTCCTTTGTCATTGGTCATTAGTAAGGGTTTTAAGCCTATTTACGTTTCGTAATATACTTGGGTTTTTTCGCGCCAACTTACTTGTATCTCCCCAAAAAAACTCAAATTTGAAGATTTCTTCTCCCAATACCAAGACAATCTCCGCTATAAACCAATACGGTTCAGTTAAGGCTAAAACTCTTTGTTAAAGTCAATTGTTTTAACGAACCGCATTCGCGCAGCGTCTCGTTAGAGAAGCGGAATGTTCGCCCTTGGCGTTCCGGTAGGGTAGCAATTGTAAAGTACAACTGTTGCGATTGCTTTGCTTCACTGCGTTCCGTACCCTTTGGGAACGCCAGGGGCGAACGCAATGACAAATTGTTTTTACACATTTGGGATGCTCCCTGCGTAGCTGCCTTATTTAGCAGCGCCCTTTTTTTAGAACTGATGCAGCTTGAAGATACTAAGGGTGCGAAACTATTAAGCCAAAATTATCCGGTTACAGTATTGATTATTTAAATACTAAAATCTGCACTTGAACTGGATACTTTAGACGGCTATGAGTAGCTGCTATATATTTTGTAAATCCGACAGGATGCTTAACATACAATATATAGTGCTATACCTTTGTAGCTCAAAATTTTAATAAACTACGAAGGCTTAAAAAAATTATAAAGCCGACTTTTGCAACACAACCATATTTGATGGCTAAATCAATTGTTTCAACAAAACGGCTCGGCAGGCAGTTAATCTACTGGTTGCTTGAAGAAGACCGAAGAGAGAAGGAAGGCCCTTACCGCAAAGAAGAATCACATCGTCAGCATTCTTGGTGGCAGGTGATGTGCTTGACTGGTGTAGATTATTTCTCGACCCTTGGCTATCAACCTGGGATTGCAGCACTGGCGGCTGGCGCTCTTTCTCCGATAGCTACCTTGATTCTGGTTTTGCTAACGCTCTTTGGAGCATTGCCAATCTATCGGCGCATTGCTGCCGAAAGTCCTCATGGTGAAGGGTCGATCGCAATGTTAGAGCGTTTGCTCCCCTGGTGGCAAGGCAAATTACTTGTACTGTGCTTACTCGGTTTTGTGGCAACTGACTTTATTATTACCATTACTCTGTCAGCTGCTGATGCCACAGCCCATATCATCGAAAATCCGCTAGCGCCAAATTTGCTTCACAATCAGACGATCGCAATTACCTTGATATTAGTTGCATTACTAGGCGCAGTTTTCTTGAGAGGTTTCCGAGAAGCGATTGGGATTGCAGTAGTTTTGGTGGGAGTTTATCTGCTGTTAAACTTCATTGTCGTTAACGTTGGTCTGTATCAGATATTAACTCACCCTGGAGCGATCGCTAACTGGCAGACTGCACTTTTTGCCCGCCATTCAAACCCTTTAATACTAATCGGGATCTCTCTCCTTATATTCCCCAAACTAGCGCTAGGATTGTCAGGCTTTGAGACTGGTGTTACTGTCATGCCTCTGGTAAAAGGTAGCAGTGACACTCCCCAATCTCCCAGAGGGCGGATTCGGAATACACGCAAGCTGCTCACCACTGCGGCTCTAATTATGAGCTTCTTTTTGCTTACTACCAGCTTTATAACGACTCTACTAATTCCAACCGCAGAATTTGCATCTGGAGGCAAAGCCAATGGACGGGCCCTCGCTTACCTGGCACATCTATATTTAGGCAATGGCTTTGGCACAATTTACGATTTAAGTACTATTTCCATTTTGTGGTTTGCAGGTGCATCTGCAATGGCAGGGCTGCTAAATATTGTGCCTCGCTACCTACCACGCTATGGCATGGCACCGAATTGGGCACGAGCAACGCGACCTTTAGTGTTAGTCTACACAGCGATCGCTTTTGTTGTCACAATTATCTTTAAAGCAAATGTGGAAGCTCAAGGTGGGGCTTATGCAACTGGTGTGCTTGTGTTGATCACCTCAGCCGCCTTTGCCGTAACCTTATCAGCCCATCGTCACAGAGAGAAGCGGGCAAAACTCATTTTTGGAATTATCACACTGTTATTTTTATATACCACTGTTGTCAATATCATCGAAAGACCAGAAGGGATTAGGATTGCTGGGTTTTTCATCGGCACGATCATTTTTACCTCGCTGGTTTCTCGTGTTTGGCGTTCAACTGAACTACGAGCAGAGCGGATCGAAGTTGATGAACTTGCTGGCGAATTCCTTGCCGAAGAGAGTCAGGGAGCAATACGGCTAATTGCTAATCGGTTGAATACGGGTGATGTCCTAGAGTATTTTATGAAAGAGAAAGAGGTGCGCGAAGATAACCATATTCCACCTAACGATCCAATTCTCTTTTTAGAAATTATGGTATCAGATGCTTCAGAATTTGCCGATGTGATTAAAGTAAAAGGGGTACAAGTTGGTGATTATCGGATTCTAAGGGCTGAAAGTGCAGCAGTACCGAATGCGATCGCAGCTTTACTCCTCTACATTCGTGACCAAACAGGTAAGATTCCCCATGCTTACTTCGGCTGGGTTGAAGGAAACCCTATACAATATTTACTGCGTTTTATCTTGTTTGGTGAAGGTGACATTGCTGTAGTTACCCGTGAAGTACTCCGTCGGGCTGAAAAGAATCCCCAGACGCGTCCTGGTATTCATGTTGGGGGTTGAGTCACGTCGCTTTGCTTTGAATTCAAAATTCAAAACTACAATTCCTTGAAGAAGAATGCAGAATTCAGAATTCAAAATTCTGAATCAAGATGGTTGCGGCCTCTCGTAGATATCTGACTCCTGACTCTTGAATTCTGTCTGATGGTTATAGATATTTATAGTAAAGACTTTAGTCCTTGTTTTTTTAAGTACTAAAGTCCTTACTAAGAACTCCTTTAACCTGTCATAATCTCTGTGCTGGATTCCTAGAGTGAAATTGGTTGAGGTTCTTTTTGAGAATAAAGGCAATCGCAATAGATTGCCCAGGTTGCGGCAAATAAACCAGTGATAGAAGTAGCGATCGCTGCTGTAATACCCCATCCCACAGGCCCTAGCCAGTCTGTGATCTCACTAGCGATCGCTGTGGTTGCTTTGCCAACAATATAAGCTGTTCCGGTGGCAGCAACAGTGACTAAACCCAACTCTGCTAACATACTGAGGATTTCCTTAGTAGATAAATCCTCATGAAAATAGATTCTCCAAATAGTGGTGTACATGGCGACATCAGATGCCGCTAACACAATCTGTTTGGGAACTTCCACGCCAGGAGTTGGTGCAGCTGAAGCAGTACCGCTACCAATAGAGTAAGTGGCGATCGCCAAAGCAGTTTCTAATCTTTTCTTGCCCAAATTACTCACGGTCTGATCTCCTGTAAGCGTTGCACATATATCATCAACTTGGTACAGTCAGTTACTTTCAACTAGGTTAACTGAATCACTACAAGTCCCTAGCCATAATGCCAATTCGCTGATTAGTCATATTTAGCTCAAAGGTGGAAGAAATTGCCCTAAAATTTATGTGAGTATGAGCAGTTGAATCTTACATTAACTTTAAAATTATTTAATTTTATAAAATGCCAGACGCAGAAAAGTCCCAAAACCAGCTGGCTAATGACAAGCTGCTGCATTGGCAAGTTAGTAAAAAAGCAAATTATTCACTAATAGCCAGTGGAGAAGAGGGGATGGTGCTTCAGTTGGCTGATGGCACTATCCAGTCCTGCAATCCGGCTGGCGATCGCATTTTGGGACTGACAAGAGAGCAGCTTATAGGGCAAAATTTTCTTGATCTCAGGTGGCAATTTGTTCATGAAGATGGCTCTCCTTTACTCAGTGAAAGTCACCCGGCGATCGTTGCCCAAAATACAGGAAAACCTTGTTTAAACGTGGTGTGTGGCTTCTCTAAACCAAATGGTGAGCAAGTTTGGCTATTGTTGTCCTCCCAACCTCTGTTCCAAGTTGAAGGCAGCCATCCCTACGCGATCGTTACAACTTTTTTGGATATTACGGAATCTAAGCACATCCAGCTTGAGGATGACTGTAACTGCGGACAAGATACTCAACGAGTTGATGCAGATGAATTTCAGGCACTATGGGATAGTCACCCTCTCTTTCAAAAAATTGCTGGCACTCTTCCGGGGATAGTCTACATTTATGACCTAATTGAGCAGCGAAATTCTTACGTTAATTACGAAATTGCTCAAGGTTGGGGCTACACACCAGCAGAAATTCAGGCAATGGGAAAAGAGTTACTTACCAAATTACTACATCCTGATGATTTGGCTCGACTCCCTAGCTATTTGGAAAAATTTAATTCTGCTCGTCAGGGCGAAGTTCTCAGCTTTGAATACCAAATTCAACACGCTAATGGCGAGTGGCGCTGGTTTTATAGCTATGACACTGTGTACAGCAGAAATGCTAATGGATTGCCACAATATCTTTTGGGTATCGCTTTTGATATTACAGAGCGACGACGTACAGAAATTTCTCTGCGGCAAAGTAATGAAAGGTTTGAGCTAGCAGCGGCCGCGGTTCATTGCCTAATCTATGACTGGGAGATTCAGAGAAATACTGTAGAAAGAACTCAGGGTCTAACTCAGGTTTTTGGCTACACACAACAAGAAGCTGAACCTACCTTCAAATGGTGGCAAGAACGCATCCATCCCGATGACCAACAAAGAGTTGATGACCATTTCATAGCTAGTATGACCAATGGAAACCGTTATCGCATCGAATATCGGGTGCGCCACAAGGATAACCGCTATTTGTGGGTACTAGACCAGGGGTTTGCAGTTAAGGATGAAAATGGTCAGGTAGTTAGGGTGGTTGGTAGTAGTAGTGATATTACCGAACAACACGCTGCGCTACGCGAACGCCAACAAATTGAAATAAATCTGCGCGACAGTGAAGAACGGATTCGGTTAGCCACTAGCGCTGCGGAACTGGGTATGTGGTTTTGGAATATCACTACCAATGAGTTAACTTGGACAGAGAAATGTCAGCAGTTGTTTGGACTGTCTCCAGAAGCCGAAATGGGCTATGAGATTTTCCTCAGATGCATACATCCAGAAGACTGTCAAGTCATTCAGGAAGCGATCGCCCGTTCTCTGGAAGAAAAGGTTGATTGTGACATTGAATACCGCAGTCTTTGGTCTGATGGTAGCGTTCATTGGATTGCGGCTAAAGGTCGTGTCTTTTATGATGCCGAGGGGAAAGCAGTCCGGTTGATGGGTACTGCTCAGGATATTACCCAGCGCAAACAGGTAGAAAATAATTTGCGCCAGCGCGAAGCTCAATTAAGGCGATTAGTTGATTCCAACATTATTGGCATTATGTTCGCCACTCCTGACTACATTACTGAGGCGAACGAGGCTTTTTTAGAAATGGTGGGTTATACGCGAGAGGAAGTATTGGCGGGTAAGGTACGCAGACAACATATCACCCCACCGGAATATCACGTTCTTGATCGGCAGGGAATAGAACAACTTTTAACGGTTGGGATATGTACTCCCTTTGAAAAAGAATATATCCGCAAGGATGGTTCCCGCATTCCTATACTAATTGGTGGGGCCTTGGTGGAGAAAGATCCGGCATCTTGGATCTGTTTTATTCTTGACCTCACCCCAAGGAAGCAATTAGAAAAGACACTTAGACAACAAGCAGAGGAACTCAAACAGGCAAACCGGAACAAAGATGAGTTTCTCGCTATTCTCTCCCACGAATTGCGATCGCCACTCAACCCCATTCTAGGATGGTCATCGCTACTCAAAAGCCGCAAATTTGATGAAGCTACAACAAATCGGGCTTTAGAAACCATCGAAAGAAATGCTCAATTGCAAATTCAATTAATAGATGAGTTGCTGGATGTGTCCCGAATTATTCGCGGTAAGCTCAACCTGACTTTTGCCACTGTTAACCTGGCATCTGTAATTGATGCTGCATTAGAAACAGTGCGGTTAATTGCTCAAACCAAATCCATCCAGATAAAAATACAGCTTGACGCCAATGTTGTTAAAGTATTAGGCGACTATTACCGCTTACAGCAAGTTATCGGAAATTTACTCTCGAACGCAGTTAAGTTTACTCCCCCCAATGGTTCAGTGGAAGTTAGCCTATCATTGAGTAGTAAATTGACTTCCCACTCAGCATTAATTAAAGTCAAAGACACAGGTCTTGGTATTTCCCCCGAATTCTTACCCCACGTATTTGAATATTTTCGACAAGCTGATAGCAGCACAACCAGGAAATTTGGCGGGCTGGGGCTGGGATTAGCAATAGTTCGTCACTTAGTAGAGTTGCATGGTGGGACTGTAAGAGCAGACAGTCCAGGAATTGGCAAGGGAGCAGTGTTTACTGTTAGACTGCCCGTCATGAAAGAGAGTGGGGCAACAGGGAAAGCAGAAGGAGTAGGGAAAGCAGGGGAGAAATTTAACTCGTCACTTCTGCGGGGATTGCGGATTTTGATTGTCGATGATGATATTGACACACGGGAGTTTTTGCACTTTTTCTTACAACAGAATGGAGCATTGATAACTGCCGCAGCATCGGTAACTGAGGCGCTGGCTAAAATAGCACAGACTGTACCTAATTTATTAATCAGTGATTTAGGAATGCCAGAAATGGACGGCTACAGCCTGATTAGGCTGCTCAGAGCCATGCCCAAGGAAGAGGGCGGGGAAATTCCAGCGATCGCCCTTACCGCCTATGCTGGAGAAAGCGATCGCGATCGAGTCTTAGCAGCTGGTTTTCAGAAACACATTGCCAAACCAGTCAAACCAACTGAATTACTGACCTCAATTGCAGATTTGCTTAAAGAGAGAGTGGGCAGTAGGGAGTAGGGAGATTATTGTAGAGACGGCGATTCATCGCGTCTCTTGCCTTAACCGAACGGCGATTCATCGCGTCTCTTGCCTTAACCAAACGGCGATTCATCGCGTCTCTTGCCTTAAACGAACAGTATTGCCCTGCCTCTACAAGTAGAAATTTTTATGCCTCAGCTAAATCTCCGTCACAAAACGTAATTACTAATTACGAATTGTTTAACTGAAACCTAATCCAATTCCCGGCGTCCTTCCAACGCCCTCGCCAAAGTTATCTCATCTGCATACTCCAAATCACCACCTACAGGTAAACCAAAAGCAATCCGCGTCACCTTGGTAAATGGTTTCAGTAGCTGACCGATATATAGTGTTGTTGTCTCCCCTTCTACACTCGGACTAATTGCGAGAATTACTTCTTGAGGTTTTTGCTGACTTACGCGACGCTGCAAAGCCAGTATAGTCAACTGTTCTGGGCCAATTCCATCAATTGGCGAAATCACCCCACCCAAAACATGATACTTGCCTTTATATTCGCGGGTTTTTTCCAGTGCAATCACATCACGAGGATCAGCTACAACACAGATAGTGTTGTTATCACGGTTGGCATTGCGGCAAATTTCACAAATAGGTTCAGCAGATAAGTGAAAACAAACAGAACACAAACCTATCTGTTTTTTTGCCTCAATCAAAGCTTGTGCCAAAGCTTCTACTTCTGCTTCTGGTCGCTTCAAAATATGCAAAGCTAGTCGTTGAGCACTTTTTGGGCCAACTCCCGGCAAGCGTTGCAATTGCTCAATTAACCGTGCTAAAGGGCGTGCGTAAACCGTTGTCTTGTCTCCAGAATATTGTCACTTTAACTATATGATGACATTTTTCGGGTACTTCCATCTCTCTGGTAAGCTAAAACACATATAATTCGCAGGTTAAATTTAATTAAACTCTTGTGGGGTGGGCCGAAAAGCCACTGGTGTCAACAAAGACGCGAAACCGCACGTCCGCCAGGGATTGTAAATTCCTGTCTCATAGCTAAAGTCCTCTGAAGAGGACTAAAATAGCGCGAAAATTTTCAGTCTACTTCAGTAGACTTGAGCAATTAGTCAGGGAATTATATTCCCTGGTGGGTGAACAACACCCAATCAGTACGCTATTTTTGGCAAAAGTAGACACCAGTGGCATCTTGCCCGCCCTGATAATGTAACTTTAATGCCTATTAGCTTATGGCGTTTATTGTGGAAGCTGTTCCAGAAGGCATGAGGAGGAAGAAAGAATCGTTACCCCAGATGGGACGAGGCAATACAAGAACATCTTAAAATATGCGCTCCAGTTTTTGCACTCTCAATTAAGTGGAATAAAAAGCCCCTGGTCAAGACCAGGGGTGTCCATCTTTTCTTTATTCCCTCATATTAGAATCGCATCTGTGAAGCTATAGTAAATCCGTAGTAATGCAATTACTGCATTAGACTAATGATTATTTTGCAATTATCTAGCTAATTTCATAGTCATTGCACAGCGAAGCAATCGCAAGGACTGGGATTGCTTCGCTGTGCAATGACGTTGTGTAATTAATTTTGTTCGACTACTTAGGAATTTCTCCAGTGTCACGGATAATAGCGATGTCTATGACGGGCTACGCCTACGCTTCTTTCTAAAAAAAAGTTTAGCTGAGTGCTAAACTTTTATATATTTAGTGCTTAAATAGACATCCCAGATTAATTTAGACTTTATTTTTTAGCCGTTCATCTTCCCATAGACTGTATCCAAATATCTTAAAGACTGATACACCATTACCTGATAACTCATAATAAAAGGCTTGGTTAAACCAAGCCTCTATATATACCAAGCATTTACTACACCAAGATTAATTTAGACTGACTCTTACTTTTGTTCATCTTCCTATAGGCTGTATCCAAATATTCTGAAATCTGATATAAAATTTCCTGGTTACTTACTAAAAAAAAGGTTTGGCTATAAGCCAAACCTCAATAATTGCTGTGCTTAACAACGTACTAAATTAATTTAGTTCTACTCTGTTTACAGATCATCATCCTAGAGAATGTGTATAAATATTCGGGAATCTGGTACTGGACAAATTAGTAAAAATATTAACTGGTTTATTTTAAAAATATATAAAGTATCTATCTAAAGTATTAAAAAGGCTTTTAAGAGTCTATCTTTCGCTGATCTAAGTTTTTATAAAAAAAACCCTGGGTATTATTCCAGGGTGCATACACGTTTTTCAGGCATTAACAGGCTGAATAATAACTCTGTAAAATAGTTATTTCTACTATCCATAGAATGATACAAATATTGATCTATATATGGTATTGATACTTTTTTGTTGCTTGGTTCATTCATATAGCAATCCTATTTGATCGGCAAACACCGTCAGGTTTAGATCCTAGACTTTTTGAAGAAGTCGGGGATTTGTTTGTTCAGAAATCCTGCAAGGATTGTTATCGATGGTGTTTG
>NNBV01003636.1_pt1 | contig 12836 bp, 11 predicted proteins | sample 1173771 | NCBI WGS metagenome assembly NNBV01 (sample SAMN07173938, study PRJNA388173) | plant metagenome | isolation source: symbiotic tissue sample KVS11 | place: Norway: Troms, Kvaloya island
CACTATTACTCTTTGACGATATGTTTGATATGATGAAAATGATGGGCAAGGTAAAAGAAGTACAAGCCCGTATGAAAGAAGCGCAGGAAAACCTTGTGAACCTTAAAGTAACCGGTGAATCGGGCGGAGGAATGGTGAAGGTGACCATCAATGGTAAAAAACAACTTGTCGACATCGATATCGATGCCGCTATACTGAAGGCAGAAGATAAAGTATTGATTCAGGATCTGGTTGTAGCAGCTGTGAATATCGCATCTGACAAAGCCGATGTGCTTGCCAAAGAAGAACTGCGTAAGAGCACCGACGGCATGCTCCCGAATATTCCAGGCATGGATCTGGGCAGCCTGATGGGTGGAGGTCTTTAGATCGTTAATGGTTTAAAAGTTAATCGTCTATATAAGCACTGCCCAATTTTCTATTAACCATTAACTTTTAACTCTTTTATCCAAATTGAAAACAGCTATTGTCATCCTTAATTATAACGGAAGGCACTGGCTTGAAAAGTTTCTTCCCTCTGTCTTGCAGCACAGTGCCGGAGCACGCATTGTTGTTGCTGATAATTTTTCAACGGACGACTCTGTACCATTTATCAGGGAAAATTTTTCACAAGTAGAAATACTGGTCATCCCCTCCAACCTTGGGTTTTGTGGAGGTTATAACTTTGCGCTGCAACAGGTAAAAGAAGATTACTATGTACTTCTCAACAGCGATGTAGAGGTTACGACAGGATGGCTTGAACCCATCATTCAGCTTTTTGAAACCGATGCTTCTATTGCGGCAGCACAACCTAAGATCCTTTCTTACACTGACAAAACTGTATTTGAATATGCCGGTGCAGCAGGTGGCTTCATCGACATGTTAGGCTATCCTTTTTGCCGTGGCCGTATCTTCACTAATTTTGAGAAAGACAACGGGCAATACAATGATACAACACCCATCTTCTGGGCAACGGGTGCATGTCTCTTCATTCGTTCTTCCTGCTACCATGAAATGGGAGGATTGGATGAAGACTTCTTCGCACATATGGAAGAGATTGATCTCTGCTGGCGACTACAGCGGGCGGGCTATCAAATTTTCTATGAAGGAAAAAGCACCGTATACCATGTAGGTGGGGGAACTCTTTCCGCTTCCAATCCCCGCAAAACCTATCTAAATTTCAGAAATGGACTGAGCCTTATCTACAAGAATATGCCTACCGGTTCGCTATTATGGAAATTGCCGGTGCGGTTAGCGCTGGATCATATAGCAGCGTTGAAATTCCTGGTAAGCGGATCGTCTGCCGACTTCAAGGCAGTGTGGCGGGCTCATTGGAATTTTTTCAAGCATATTGCCAGAGACCAATCGAAAAGAAAGACGTTGTCAAACTCACTGAAGAGCTATCAGGCCAGCCATATCTATAAAGGAGCGATCATTATTGACTTTTTCCTGCGGGGGAAAAAGACATTCAAAGATCTGAAATTCTAATAATCCCAGATGGTGCTGCGTCTACGCAAGTGCCTGCGCATATCCATAAGAAAAGCCAGACCAAGGTACACCACTACCGGGGAACCCAGTGTGAGGAAGGAGGCATAAATAAAAAACAAGCGGATACTGGAGGTCGCTATTCCCAGTTTTTCCCCCAGCTGAGTGCATACCCCAAAGGCATATTCCTCAAAAAATAATTGTATTTTTTTTATCAGTCCGGTCATATTCATCGCAAATACCCTGATTTTCATTCCATTTACCTGAGTTAATGCCGCTTTACCGACTTAAAATTCAGCTTACAAATATAACAAGGACTCTAATCAAACGTAATGGGTCTGATTCTTATTTTTTGCATAATATTGCAGAAAAAAGCCATATAATTATAGCTTTGCAAATTGTTGAAACCCATTAAATCTAAATCCATGAGAAAAATTGTTTACGCATTTGTCATCATCGGGGCTACAGCCTTTACCAGCTGTACTCTTCCTAAGATGGTTAAAATGGCCAAAGACCAGAACCTCACTGTTACTCCCAACCCATTGGAAGTACACAAAGACACAGTGAATTACGAGGTAGCGGCCAATCTTCCGGTAAAAATGCTGAAGAAAGGAACTTCCTATACTTTGAATACTTTCTACAAGTATGGAGATAATGAATTGGCTCTTGAACCAATTCCTTTCAAAGCTGAAGATTATCCTAACAGCAAAACGGAAGCTCCCCGCGTAACCAAAAGCTTCTCATTCCCATATCAGCCTGCTTACAAAACAGGTGTATTGCAAGTAGAAGGTGTAGCTGCCAAAGGTGCCAAGTCTAAAAAATCACCTCGTTTGGATGTAGCTACCGGTATCATTACTACTTCTAAGCTTGTTCAAAATTCTTACTATGCTGCTTTCGCTGAACATGGTTATAACAACCAGGAAGAAATCGTTCCTGTAGTTATTCCTGATTTCTACTTCGAGCAAGGCAAATCAGTATTGAGAACGACTGAAACCAAGAGCGAAAAAGGAAAGCAACTGGATGCGTTCATCGCAGCTAAGAATGCTACCCGCACAGTAACGATCACAGGTACTCACTCTCCTGAAGGTCGCGAAAGAGTCAACACTAAGTTATCTGAAGAGCGCGCTATCGCTATCAAGAAATATTATGTGGCTCAGATGAAGAAATACGATTACAAAGGATTAGCTGATTCTATCAAGTTCATCGAGAAACCTATCGTTGATGACTGGACAGGATTCAAAAATGCTCTTTCTGCATACGAAGGTATCTCTGCGGAAGAGAAAACTGCTTACCTGAACGTAGTAAACAGCCCAAGCACTTTCGAAGAACAGGAAAAACAATTGAAGAAACTTCCAGGATACAAGAAAGTATTCAAAGAAGTATATCCTAAGTTGAGAACTGCAAAAACTGAAATCCTTACTATCAAGGAAAAGAAAACAGATGCTGAAATCTCTGTTTTGGCTAAACAAATCACTTCAGGTGCAGCTCAGCCAGATGCTTTGTCTTTCGAAGAATTGATGTATGCTGCTTCTTTGACTCCTTCATTGGACGAAAAAGCTTCGATCTACGAAGCTGCTACCAAGAAAGGATCAAACTGGAATGCACACAATAACTTAGGTGCTACTTATATCGCTCAGGCTATCGAAAATCCTGCACGCGCTTCTGAATTGGCTGACAAAGCTGCTGCTCAATTAGAGATTGCGGCTAAGATCAAAGAAACTCCTGAAGTAAATGCTAACCTTGCTTCTATCGCTCTTTGGAAAGGCAATCCTTACAAAGCATACAGCTATGCTGGTAAGTCTTTGAACGGTGCTAACAACGATGTAGCTCGTGGTGTAAACGGTGTGAAAGGTGCTTCTGAAATCTATCAGGCTAAATATGCTGATGCCGTTCGCACTGAATCATCTGCGGCTACTACTCCTGTTAACTTGTTCAACAAAGGTTTAGCTCAGCTTTTGAATAAGGATTATGCTAACGCATCTTCTTCTTTCGCCGAAGCTACACGTGCTAACAGCAACTACGCTATCGCTTACTACGGTGCAGCGGTTGCCGCAGCCCGCTCAGGAAACGCTGATGCAGTTATCAGCAACCTGACCAGCGCAGTGAAAATTGACGCAAGCCTGAAGGAAAAAGCATTGACAGACCTTGAGTTCAGTAAATGGTTTACCAACGATGCATTCAGAAATGCATTGAAATAATAGCTCACCTCATTGGATTTAAAAACCCCGGCCAAAAGCCGGGGTTTTTTATTTCCCTAAAAAACCGTCTTTTTGCCATTAAAGCACAAAATCATTTTCAGGATTGCGTTCTGCGGTCTATTTTTACGGGCTTTCCAAACTAACGTACAGTAATGAGAGAAATTCAATACAGAGAGGCCCTCAGAGAGGCAATGAATGAGGAGATGAGAAGAGATTCAAGTATCTTCCTGATGGGTGAAGAAGTAGCCGAATATAATGGTGCGTATAAAGTAAGCCAGGGTATGCTGGAGGAGTTTGGCCCGGAGCGCGTGCTGGATACCCCTATCGCTGAATTGGGTTTTGCCGGCATAGGTGTAGGAGCTGCTATGAATGGCCTCCGCCCGATTATTGAATTCATGACTTTCAATTTTTCGCTTGTTGCCATTGATCAGATCATCAATGCTTCAGCTAAGATATTATCAATGTCAGGTGGCCAATATGGCTCCCCTATCGTTTTCCGCGGACCAACTGGTAATGCGGGTCAGTTAGGTGCACAACACTCTCAGAACTTTGAAAACTGGTTCGCCAACACACCAGGATTGAAGGTAGTTGTTCCTTACACGCCTTACGATGCAAAAGGACTTTTGAAATCAGCCATCCGCGATAACGATCCCGTGATCTTCATGGAATCGGAAGTGATGTATGGTGATAAAGGAGAAGTACCTACAGAAGAATACCTTATCCCACTTGGCGTTGCTGATGTGAAGAGAGCCGGAACAGATGTAACCATTGTCTCTTTTGGTAAGATCATGAAAGTAGCTTTGGCTGCAGCCGCTGAACTGGAAAAAGAAGGAATCTCTGCAGAAGTCATCGATTTACGTACCGTCCGTCCTATTGACTACGCTACTGTGGTAGAATCAGTAAAGAAAACAAACCGTTTGGTGATAGTAGAAGAAGCATGGCCACTGGCTGCTATCTCTTCGGAGATTACTTACCATGTACAGAAGTTTGCTTTCGATTACCTCGATGCACCTATCCAACGTGTGAACAGCCTTGATGTGCCTCTGCCCTACGCACCTACATTGATACAAGCTATCCTTCCTAACGTAGAAAAGACCGTAAAGGCTGTGAAAGCAGTTTTGTATAAAGACTAACTCAGACAACATTTATAAAGCAAAAGAGCCTGTTTTCTCAGGCTCTTTTTGTTTGCATTGTTTTGTTTAAGACTATTCTCCTTTATCCTCTTCCATCACTGGAGATGAAGGCCACGCCTGAGAAGGTTTCGGCAAGGTGAGTAATGCATATCCAAAAACCGTCATCAACAATACCGACAGCAAGTAAGCTCCGTATTTGAATCGTGAACCTGTATGGCCATACGTCCAGGTGGAGAAGTCTATGTTGGTCTTGATAAGGATGGCACATGATAGCAGCATCAGAATAAACAATACTATAAATCCTGTTATACGTTTTACTATTTGTTTGCGAACCAGCAACGAAATGATTTCGCTTATCGCAATAGCAATGATAATGACCAGAGACACGGTTAGTAAAGCCCAGGGAAAGGTTCGCAGGTAATAGTAGTTATAAATGAATAGGCCGATCTTACCCAAAAGATTAGGGCTGGTGATCAGAACACTATCCAATAGCACCAGAATAAACAGTACCAGGTAGAAGCGTAATTTCTTCTTCATGTAAAAGAGATATTTAACAAAAAGTACCGTACAAGCTGACTTATCATAGATCAACACATGACAAGTTAATACTAAGTTTAAATCATCTTCAGGTAAATCGGATTAACTTCATGCCACTCATAAGGCTTTGCCCCATGACAAATTAGGAAGAAAATGGAAATAAGATTAATCCTATCAGGACGGAAACACATTAGGCAGAGCAAAACTGACCGTGGTACCTGCTCCTTCTATGGCATCTATTTCTATGCTGCCCTTTAAGCGATTAACGGTTTCCCTTGCAATGTAAAGTCCCAGCCCCGCTCCTTTACTTATTTCGGTGCCTCTGAAAAACATATCAAATACTTTGGGCATCACATCTTCATTGATGCCTATCCCGTTATCAGTGATGGTGATACTGCAATCTCCTGCTGTTGTAGCTATCTCAATACCAATGATCAATGGACGCTGTGGTTCGCGGTAGAGAATACAATTAGAGAGCAGGTTGGTAAAGATCACACCTATACGGGAAGGGTCTGAGAAGAATGGTGCATCGGTCTGCAGATCGATGATCTTTGTGACGTTCTCATCGGGTAATAAATAATTCAACTTCAAAAAGGTGTCATCAATAATGGCTTTCCAGTTTACTTCTTCCTGATTAACATCATTACGTGCATTTCGCGAGTAATCCAGAATCTCTCTCATCGTCATATCCAGTCTTGAGATACTCGCCGACATCATTTCATGCAGGTTGGATAGTTCAGCATCTTTATTAATGCCTTTTGCCAAATGGAGCAGGCCCATCACCGAAGCCAGTGGTCCGCGAAGATTATGCGATACACTGTAAACAAAATTATCGAGCTCTTTATTTACTTTCAATAACTCGTTATACTGATTACGCAGTTCATGCCGCGCATTGCGCTTTAGTTTCTCTAATGCTCTTTTTTTTATCGCAGATCGGATAGCAATAGGAAGACGGGATAAATTCGATTTTAATATATAATCATCGATACCTAAACGAAGGCACGAAATCGCATACTCATCCGAAACTGTACCGGTAACTAAAATAAAAGGAATGCCGGTTCGCTCCTGTGAGCTTAGCCGCAAGGCTTCATGAGAACTAAAGCCAGGGAGTCCATGATCGGAGAGAATAACATCGGGTTGAAAGTCGCGTAGTGCAACAATAAATTCATCTCGTTTGTCTACACGCTGAGAACTAAAAGATATCTGACCTCTTCTAAGAACACGTTCGATTAAATGTGCATCGTCTTCGTTGTCTTCCAGTAGTAGAATTTTAAGCTGTTCATCCGGCATTGAATAAGCTATCTTTAGTGAAACAAAGTAAGGAGCCCGTAAACTCCTTGTAAAAATAACTTCGACTACAGGTGGCTATTGAAATAAATTTAGCTGTTTATAAAGTGTAAAGAGAATAACGCCCGGTTTTTCTGCTTCAAAAAATACGTAATTTCAGGGATTTCATTTGTTGAATTATTTTCGTATTAATCATGCTGACTATAATACGGAACGTGTTACAAACGCGCTCCAAAGAAAAATGAAGTAGCTTGAATTTAAATCTTCCTGAATGCTAACGTACCACAGCAATAAGTACAAAGACAAGCACGAAAAGCAGCGCAATATTTGCGATCAATGGAATTTTTTTCGTCTTGCCTTTTTTGGGATGTAGCGGAGAGAATTGAATGAGTAATCCGAAAATAAAACCATTCATGGTAGTAAGCACATTGTTGATGGCCACAACCCGTTTTAGTATTTGTATTCTCATGAAATAAATTTAACGAAAAACAATTTACTATTAAAGTACATCAGAAAGTTTCTTCACCTTCATATGCTATTCTGCTTCGGCGCGGTACGCGTTGCAAACACTTACCGGATAAGAACAACATCATTGTGTTTTCAATTTCACTCTGCCTTCAAACTATTTACCGGGTTGGCCACGGCAGCACGCACTACCTGGTAGCACATAGAAGCAAAAGCGATGAAGAAAGATAGGCCTGCGGCTACAAGGAATACCCACCATGCAATCGTGATCCGGTAGGCAAAATCCTCGAGCCAGTAATTCATGGCCCAGGTAATCAGAGGTGCTGCAATTACAAAAGCAATGAGCACCAATACCAGGAATTGCTTCGACAGCATGACCAGCACCTGCTGTGCAGAGGCTCCTAATACTTTGCGAATACCAATCTCTTTGGTACGCTGCTGTGCGGAGAAGGCACTCAACCCAAACAAACCTAATCCGGCAATGATTAACGCAATAACAGCAAACGTAGTGAACACCTGGCCGGTGCGCTCTTCGGCAAAGTAAAGTGCAGCGAAACGTTCATCGAGAAAGGAATACGTAAAAGGTGCATCCGGACTAAAGGCATCCCATTGCCTCCTTGCATCTTCCAAAAAGCGCTTTATATCTGCACCGTGCAACTTTACCAGTGTAGATCCATTATGGTAGGGCAACATCATTACAGCGGGCCCGATCTTCTGGCGGGCAGAAGCATAATTAAAATCTTTTACCACACCTACTACATGATATTCGGTTTGCCCGGAGACAACGATGGATTTACCGACGGCACGATCCACGTCCCATCCGAATTCTTTAGCTGCTGTTTCATTCACTACAATAGCTGAAGAATCAGAAGGGAAATCTTCAGAGAAATTTCTTCCGTTCCTCAATTCCATTCCTAATGTAGCCATGTAATCATAGTCAACACGAAAGATATCAATGTGAATTTCTGAGGTGCTTTCATTTTCCTTTTGATCTTTGGAAAAAGCTTGTGTGCCACCTATCTCCTTTTGCCCCGGTACCTGTCGGGCAATACTGGCATTAATTACACGGCTGTCTTTCAGCAACTGCTCCTTGAATACCTGTTCATTGTTGCGAAGCATGCGTGTATCGGTGATCACCAGCACCTGGTCTTTATCATAACCCAGGTTTTTATTTTGCATAAAGTTTAATTGCTGATATACAACCAGGGTAGAAATAATCAACGCGGTAGAAACAGCAAACTGGAATACCACCAGACTACTGCGCAAGGTATCCCGCTTACCGCTGCTCAATGTATTTCCTTTCAGTACAGAAATCATATTGAAGGAGGACAGGAAGAAAGCAGGATACAAACCAGCGGCAAAGCCTACCACAATAAATCCGGATACGACAACAGCAAGAGTAAGCGGCTGAAGAAAAAATCCAAAGTCCATCGTCTTACCCGTGAGCAAATTGAAATAAGGCAACGCTGCCCCTACAAGAAGATAGGCAAAAGCCATCGCACAAAAAGCAACCAGTATGGATTCGGTAAGAAACTGGTAAATCAATTGGGTCTTTAATGAACCCATTACTTTTCGCACGCCTACTTCCCGTGCACGTTTAGCAGAGGTAGCTGTAGAAAGATTAATAAAATTGACACATGCCAGTAAAAGAATAAATGCAGCAAGAGCACTGAAGATATAAACATACTTGATATCACCATTCGGCTCCATCTCATAGCTGGTGTGGCTATACAAATGAATGCGCTGAAGTGGTTGCAGATAAAAAACAAATGTGTCTACTGACTTTTGAGCTTCGGCAAGACTCACACCCATGTCTTGTTGTATTTCGGGCACGACATATTTTGCCACCAGGTCGCGGAATTTTTTTTCCAGTTCAGTAGTGTTTGTCTGTGGATGCAGAACGAGGTAGGTGTAATATCCGACATTGCTCCAGGTGTCCCGCTGCCGTTGCTGGGTGGACATACTCACAAATGCTTCGAATTTAAAATGACTATTATCGGGTACCTTGTCGATAAGTCCTGTTACTTTAAACTCGCCACTGTTACTCACGGTGAGTAGTTTTCCCATCGGGTCTTCTGCTCCGAAGTAGCGTTGTGCAAAAGCCTTACTGATCACAATGCTATTCGGATCTTTCAGGGCAGTCTTCTCATTTCCCGCAATCAACGGAATAGAAAAGACGCGCAGAAAATTCGAGTCTGCCATGGCAAGATGTTCTTCCTTAAACAGCGCATCTTTATATCTCAGATAAGGCTGCCATCCTTTCGACAAACGAGTGAAGGTGATGACTTCCGGAAAAGCATTCTTCATGCCCGGACCTACGGCCCAATCCACATTCGGATAATCCACCACTGAACCGTTGCCAGTGACGTGCAACTCTACCCGTGAGATCTGATTCGCATTTGCTGCAGACTGATCATACGTTAATTCAGAATACACATAAGCACTGATCAGCAGGCAGGACGCCAGCCCTATGGATAATCCAAAAATATTGATGAAGGAAAAGGTACCGTTCTTACGAAGGCTTCTCCAGGCAATGCGAAAGTAGTTAGTGATCATAAGTTGCGGAACACGAGTGAAAAATTGACTATATACTCTTACTCCTTATTCAGGAAATGGTTACACTGTATATTATGGTTGAGACGATTGAAAACGAAATTAGTTTCAACGAACGAGGATTTTTTAACTTTTTGATAGTAACTATAGCGTGTTTGGATGGGAGCGATACGCGCTGCAAACGCGCATCAGCCGTAAAGAAGCGGTATTAATATTAATAACGATCCACAGAACGAATTTCCTGAGTTTAATTAAGTGTCACACTTACAATTATTGTATATATTGAGATCGGATAACTAACCTGCTCATGAAAAGAATCTTCTTTAGCGCTCTGTTTCTCATCGGCTTCACTGCGCAATCTGCTTTTTCACAAACGCCATTAGAGATAACAGTGAAGGCAGACCAACCTGTTGCTGCAATACCCTCCACCATGTGGGGAATATTTTTCGAAGACATCAACTTTGCTGCAGATGGTGGATTGTATGCCGAGTTGGTAAAGAACCGGTCATTTGAATTCGATGCTCCTTTGATGGGTTGGAAGGAATTGAATAGCAACAAGTACTCACTCAACGCTTCTTCCGGATCGGCATTGGTCATTAACAGAGGTGAACAAGCCAGCAGTAATCCCCGTTTCGCGCGTATCAAGGTGAATGGCGACAATGGTTACGGAATCAGCAATGAGGGCTTTCGTGGTATGGGAATTAAAACCGGAATGACCTATCATTTCTCCATGCTGGCGAGTCAGCAAAACGGAAGTACAGTTAAAATCAAAATTGAATTAACGGATGCAAATGGAAAAACGCTTGCCGTAGCAAACCTGTCACCACAAGGAACAGAATGGAAAAAATATACGATCGATCTGAAAGCCACTAACTCCGATCCCAAAGCAAAACTTACCGTATGGTTTGAAGGCAAAGGAGTGATGGATGTGGATATGATTTCCTTATTCCCTGCGGAAACATGGAAGAACAGGTCAAACGGAATGCGTGCGGATCTGGTGCAACTATTAGCTGACTTAAAACCAGGGTTTATCCGTTTCCCTGGCGGATGTATTGTGGAAGGACGCGAACTGGCCACACGCTACCAATGGAAAAAAACAGTAGGTGATGTGGATAAGCGTGAGCTGATTGTCAATCGTTGGAATTCAGAATTTGCACATCGCCCTGCCCCGGATTATTTTCAGAGTTTCGGTCTTGGCTTCTTTGAATACTTTCAATTGGCGGAAGATTTAGGCGCGGCTCCATTACCTATACTGAGCTGTGGTATGGCATGTCAGTTCAATAGTGCCGAGGTTGCTCCTATGGACGAGCTCGATCCCTACATTCAAGATGCACTGGACCTCATCGACTTTGCCAATGGTGATGGCACTACGGCATGGAGCAAACTTCGCCATGACATGGGACATGCAGCACCGTTCAATTTAACAATGATTGGTGTAGGCAACGAACAATGGGGACCACAATACATCGAACGTTACCTGGCATTTACCAAAGCCATCAAAGCAAAATATCCGAAAATAAAAATTGTAGCCAGCAACGGTCCTGCCCCTGACGGCGAAATGTTCGACTATGCCGATAAAACATTCCGGGCGTTGAATACCGACATCATTGATGAACATTACTATAACAAGCCGGAATGGTTTCTTAAAAATGCTGCACGCTATGATAAGTATGATCGTAACGGACCAAAAGTATTCGCGGGTGAATATGCTGCGCAAAGCGTGAATACGGTAAGTCCACTCAATCAAAACAACTGGGAGACGGCATTGGCCGAAGCAGCCTTCATGACGGGACTGGAACGCAATGCAGCAGTAGTCAATCTTTGTTCGTATGCTCCGCTGTTTGCTCACGTAGATGCATGGCAATGGACACCTGATTTGATTTGGTTTGATAATCTGAAATCATATGGTACACCCAACTATTATGTACAGAAATTATTCTCCAACAACAAAGGATCGGAGGTACTCACCCTGCTTTCAGGCAATGCTCCATTGACAGGACAGCAAGGAGTATATGCTTCCGCGGTACGGGATAAGAACTCGAATGAGATCATCATCAAAATCATCAACACGGATAATAAAATACAAAAAGCGAACGTGAAAATAGAAGGTGTCAAAAAATTAAATTCTGCTGCAAACGTAACGTTACTAAAGAGTGATGCAAAAGAAGCAGTGAATTCAATTGAAAATCCCTATGCGATTAGTCCGGCAGAAAAAGAAATCAAAATCAGTAATCGTAATGTGAGCCTTACTATGGAGCCACTTTCGTTTTACGTTGTGAGAATAAAATCTTTGTAGTAATTACTTCTTATATAAAAAGCAAAATCAAAGTAAGCAACACTCCTGCTCCGGCAAAGTATAATCCTTTCTTAAAAACGGACGTGTGAGGTAAGAACATATAAAATGAGGACACTACAAAAAACAAGAGTGATGCGCCAAAAAATATATTCAGGTAGAAAAGAGGGTGGCTGGTATTGGCCTTGTGAAGATGAGTCATTTTGTCCATCACATAAGGAAGTTCCTTCACCTTGATTACAGCATTTCCGGTTTGCTTGTTATAAGTACCTTTCTCGAAGATAAGCTGATCGGCTGTCTCACTAGCAACCTTAAAATCGCGTATGCGCAGTTCGCGGCCAACCTCTTCGTTGCTCAGGTTTGGTTTCAGTTGCTTCTCCACCTGCTTCTCGCTTTTCAGGAAATCGGTATCTCTGAAAATCAATACCACACCGCTAATGGCATATACGGCCATAATACCCGCCAGAAAAAAACCCAGGTAGCGATGGTAGATTCTCATTTTGTCATTCACGCGATTAACAGCCATTTTTTGTATTTTTTAAAATAGGGATTCAATATGGTGATTCTTATCCAAACACAAAAATCATTGATGGATATGTACAAGGCAGACATCTCAACTCGCGAAAGCACTTACTCTTGTGAACAGGGTTTCCAACCTTAAGAAGGTGGGAAACCTTAAAACGAAAATGATACTACTTCAATTCTTTGAAATAATTACATGCACTTTTCATTACACATTCTCCGTGCTTTGGATTAGTGGGGCGACAGGTTTCTCTGCCGAGAAACGAAATGGCCATACCGGCTTCGCCCCAGTCTTTAGGAGCCAGCACCTCCATCAATTGTTTTTCTATCTTCTTCGGATCTGCACCGGTAGCAATACCGAGGCGCGGAGCTACACGCACTACATGC
>NNBV01002919.1_pt1 | contig 12832 bp, 9 predicted proteins | sample 1173771 | NCBI WGS metagenome assembly NNBV01 (sample SAMN07173938, study PRJNA388173) | plant metagenome | isolation source: symbiotic tissue sample KVS11 | place: Norway: Troms, Kvaloya island
CAGTTGTTGCCATTGCGCTTCTCCTTACATTAGCAGCCTTATTTTTACTATGAAACCAAGCAAGTATTTCATCATCGATTTTGACAGTACGTTTACCAAAGTAGAAGCCTTTGATGTGTTAGCCGAAATCTCCCTGGACGGGCATCCCGACAAGGAAATGAATTTGAAAAAGATTATTGAGATCACCAACCGTGGCATGGATGGAAGCATCTCCTTCCGTGAGTCGCTGGAACGCAGAATTGAATTGCTTGCTGCCGAGAAAAAACACCTTGGCCCACTGGTTACGCTTTTGAAATCAAAGGTCTCCGAATCATTCAAACGCAATAAGGATTTCTTCACCACCTATGCCGACAACATTTACATTGTAAGCAATGGCTTCCGTGAATTCATTGAGCCGGTAGTAACCGAGTTTGGTATTAAATCAGAAAACATATTAGCGAACGAATTTCGCTTTGACGATAAAGGCAAAGTCATCGGCTTTGATACTGAAAATCCATTATCTGCCAACAACGGGAAAGTAGAGCAACTGAAACGCCTCAACCTGGATGGCGATGTATACGTGATTGGTGATGGATATACAGATTATGAAATCAAGCACTCTGGTCTGGCCAATAAGTTTTATGCTTTTACAGAAAATGTGGAACGTGAAAGCGTATTGAGTAAAGCTGATCATATCGCACCTAGTCTGGATGAGTTTCTTTATCTTAATAAACTGAATACGGTTATCTCCTACCCTAAGAACAGGTTAAATGTACTCCTGCTAGAGAATGTTCATCCTGTAGCGGTGGAAATCATGAAGTCAGAAGGTTTTAATGTAGAGATTCATACCGCCGCTATGACTGAAGATGAACTTTGTGAAAAGATCAAAAACATTTCAGTATTGGGTATTCGTTCCAAAACCCAGGTGACTGCCAAAGTACTGGCAAACGCCAATCGTTTGATGACTATCGGTGCATTCTGTATTGGCACGAATCAGATTGATTTAAAAGAAGCCACTAAAAAAGGTATTGCTGTTTTTAACGCCCCCTTCAGCAACACCCGTTCTGTGGTGGAACTGGCCATTGCGCAGATGATTATCCTTATCCGTAACATCATCGATAAGTCGAATAAGATGCACAAAGGTGTGTGGGATAAATCGGCTAAAGGAAGCTTTGAAGTGCGTGGCAAAAAGCTGGGTCTCATTGGCTATGGAAACATCGGAACGCAACTCTCCGTGATTGCTGAATCATTGGGAATGAAGGTCTATTATTATGATCGCGAAGAGCGCCTGTCATTAGGAAACGCTACCAAGTGCAAAACCATCAAAGAAGTACTGGAACAGTCTGATGTGATCTCTGTTCACGTGGATGGCCGTGAAGCCAACACTAACATGATCGGAGAAAAGGAGTTTGCCATGATGAAGAAAGGTGTCATTTTCATCAACCTCAGCCGTGGTCATGTGGTAGACATCAAAGCCTTAAAAGACAATATTGTAAGTGGTAAGATAGCGGGAGCTTCCATTGACGTATTTCCTTATGAGCCGGTAAGCAACGATGAGGAATTTCAATCTGAACTGAGAGGTCTTCCCAACACCATCCTCACTCCTCACATTGGAGGAAGCACCAGTGAAGCACAGGAGAACATCGGCAACTTTGTCCCTTCCAAGTTCCTGGACTACATCAACACTGGTGGTACATCCAACAGTGTGAACTTCCCGAATATCACCCTGCCTACGCTGGAAAACGCACATCGTTTGATTCACATTCACAACAACGTGCCTGGAATCTTGGCAAAAATCAATCAGGTACTGGCAGCCAATGAAATCAACATTGCAGGTCAATACTTAAAGACCAACGAACACATCGGTTATGTGATCACTGATATCGACAAGCATTACGACAAGGAGGTGATTAAGGAATTGAGGGCAATTGAACATACTATTAAGTTCAGGGTACTGTATTAGCACTTCAAATAAAATCAGGTAATAAGTAAAAAGAGCGCTGGTGAATAGCCAAAGCTCCTTTGCTTTTAGATTGGCACGAAATCTGTCTAAGAGTCAACATATCTTACACCTGTTACCATGTTGCAGATATTTGTATAAATCCATATCTTCACAATTGCTTACTTGCTGATACAATATAATTCACGAATGAGGGGATCCTGGGTTTTAGGCTTTATCACATGTTTCTCATTGTTTTCCATTCACTGCCATTGCCAAAATAAACCTGGCATTTATGGCATGGCGCCTTCCAAATGGATCACTATCCGCAATACGCAAGCCCCCGGCCGCAGTTATCGCACCGTTTCTACTCAGGACAAAATCTACACACAGGAAGACGTTTATTTCAAAACGTGGCTCCCGATAATACATAGGCCGAAATTCACAATGGCCCTTGGCCCGCAGTACCGCACCGAACAATTGGAATTTCAGAGCGATGGAGAGAATAAAATACACATGCTCTCAAACTGGAATTTGCGCTATGCCGGTGCAGACCTGAGAGCGATGGTGTCACTGGACAGCTCTTCATGGCTGATCTTCAATGCGAACGCAAACAAGAGCGGAAACTTTGGAGATTATAGCTTTAAAAGCTTTCCGTTAAACTATACTTTATCTGCTGCATGGCTGCGAAAGAAATCAAACAATGAAGAGTTTGGAGCTGGGCTTATTTTGAACAAAAGCTTCACCGGGCTCACGGTACTTCCTATCCTGATCTATCATTACAATTTCTCACGAAAAACCGGTATTGAGCTTAGTCTTCCTTACAAAGTAGCATGGCGCTATAACATGACTTCTTCGGATATCTTTTATGTGAAAGCTGAAGCGGCTAACCGAAACTACCTGATTCGCATGGAAGATTCTGAATGTTCCTTTAGAAGAATTGATGTGGACATGGGAGTGGCTTACAATAAAGCGTTCTCAAGGCTGATTGGTATTGAAGCATTTGCCGGATATCGTCAGAATATCAGCAACCGCCTGCCTACCGATGTGATTGCCGCTAAAAAATCAGGAATGGCTTATTCACTAGAGCTCTACATCCGTAATCCTATTAAGTAATACCGAGTTTGAATCTATTCTGAGAATTCAGAGTAGCTGAAATGTAAAAGTAAGAAACCCACTTGAACCTGGATGGTGTTTCTGAACCCCATATACGACAAGTTTTGAGCTGCCGGCCATCGCAACCTTCCTCTGTTATCCTGCTTTTTGGGCGAGGTTCGCCAATGGCGAATGAGGCCTGATTTTGTCGGAAAGCTTCGCCCGGTATTGTTTAATTGTTAGGTTCAGCAAACTGTCCCAGACCCGAGTGAATTTCTTGCTTCAAACGTAGATAAATCTTCTTTCTTCCAGGGTATTGACTTCCAAGTGTTTTTTTATTACTTCGCCCGCACTATCAAAAAGCCTTTTGTGAAAACCAATTTTACTCCCGGTCCTTCCCAGCTTTATTTCACTGTAGAAAGCCATGTTAAACAAGCTTTTCGCGAAGGCATCCCTTCCCTGTCGCATCGTAGCAAACAGTTTGAATTGATTTCCGCGCAAGCCACGCAAGGCATTAAAAATCTACTGGGTGTTCCCGATGGATTTCACATTTTCTTTACTGGATCAGCAACGGAAATTTGGGAGCGCTCTGTTCAAAATCTGGTGGAGCACTCTTCATTCCACTTTGTGAATGGCGCCTTCTCCAAGCGCTACTTCGAAATTGCCCAGCAACTCAACAAGAAATCCTCAAAAAAAGAGAGTTCATTGGGGCAGGGTTTTACTGATTATCAAATTCCCGAAAACACTGAACTGATTGCATTAACGCATAACGAAACCAGCACCGGGGTATCATTGCCCATGGAGTTCATTCATAGCTTCAGGGATAAATTTCCTGATGCGCTGATCGCTGTTGACGCGGTGTCATCACTTCCCTACCCTGCTTTCGATTTCACTAAAATAGATACGTTATTCTTCTCTGTTCAGAAGGGATTTGGATTGCCTGCTGGTCTTGGTGTATGGATAATTAATGACAAGTGTATTGCGAAAGCAGAATCGCTTTTAGCGAAGGGCATAAACATTGGCACCTACCATAATCTGCCTACGCTGTACGCGAATGCAAAGAAGAATCAAACTCCTGAAACACCGAATGTGCTGGGCATTTACCTCCTGGCTAAAGTAGTGGAGGATTTCCTGCAGCGCAGTGCTCACACCATCCGTAAAGAGACAGAATACAAGGCGGCCATTTTATATAACACATTGGACAGTCATTCTCTGCTTAAAGCATTTGTTACAGATAAGTCATCACGCTCCCAGACTGTGATTGTTGCCGAATGCGGAACTCATGTAGAAGCCGTTACAAAAGTGTTGCAAGAGAAAGGAATGTACCCGGGTGATGGCTATGGAGAGTTGAAGAAGACACAGCTTCGCTTTGCCAACTTCCCCACGCACAGCAAGGAACAGTTTGAATTACTGGTAGATACGCTGGAGGCATTTAAATAACGATTCATGCCTGCTATCCACCAACGGGTGGCTTAAAAATAAATTTGATTGCCGGGTAAACTTTTTTGGATTTTCTTTATCTAAACAGAGTTATCTGAACACTGCCTTTTTTGGAAGACAAGGAACTCCTCGCTAAAATACGCCATCCGGACACCCGGAATTATGGCTTTAATCTACTGGTTCGTGCGTACCAGCAAAGGGTCTATTCCATTGTGCGTAAGATGGTGATCGATCATGATGATGCCGATGACCTTACCCAGGAGACGTTCATCAAAGTGCATAAAGCCATCGACAACTTCAGGGAAGATTCTCAGCTATACACCTGGATTTACCGAATCGCCACCAACGAATGCCTTACTTTCCTGAATAAGAAGCGGAGAAGGTTTTTTCTACCCATTGAAGATATCAGCCGCGAGTTATCAGGTAAAATTGATTCCTCCTCGCACATCAGTGGTGATGATATCGAGAAGAAACTACAGAAAGCATTGCTGAAATTGCCTGACAAACAACGACTGGTTTTCAATATGAAATACTATGAAGATCTGCCGTACGAGTCGATGTCGGAAATTACCGGGACAAGTGTAGGTGCCTTAAAGGCAAGTTATCACCATGCAGTAAAGAAAATTGAAGATTTTTTACAGACTTAATTAAACCATTGAACGCTAATAACGTCCAATAAACAGTAAAATGAAAAAGCTAGAAGACCTCCCCAAGAAAAACATTTTTGAAGTGCCCGATGGCTACTTTGATCAGTTGCCTGGAGTCATTCAATCGCGTATTGTTCAGAAAGAAAAGAATCCTGAGACTTCATGGAGCCTTGCTTTCCGATATGCGCTCCCGGTTTTGCTTCTTGCAGGCATTGGTATTTTCTGGTTCAATTATGACAAGCAGGGAAGTGCGGAGGAGGAACTACAAACAGTAAATCCTGAGCAACTTACTTTATTCCTGAATGATACGGATTTATCAACTGAAGAGTTGATTGAAACGGTGGCATGGAGCAATGCGGATCTGGAAGACCTGGAGGATGAAGTTTACTCTTCACTGGAAGTGACAAGTCCTGAGATGGATAAGGTGTTCGATGAATATGATTCTGAACTTTAAGATTTTAAAAGGCATATGAAAAGGTTATTTGTTATTACCATTTTTCTTATCAGTTCGAAGTTTCTCTTTGCGCAGGAGGAAACTGATCAGGTACAGCGCGACCCTAAGGCAGTTGAGAAAATTCAGGCACTGCGCACCGCATACATTTCGGATAAGCTGGGACTGACTCCTGAGCAGGCTGAGAAATTCTGGCCGGTGTATCGCGAGTTTACACAAGAGCGAAGCAAGCTCCGGCAGGAACTGAAAGATGCGCAGCGAAATGCAGATCCAAATAATAGCGATCCAAAATCTCAACAGGCATTGGTTGACTTGGGATTGGAAGTAAAACAGAAAGAACTCAATCTTGAAAAAGACTATTCCGGCAGATTGCTGAAAGTGATTACCGCTCAGCAAGTATTAAGTTTGCGTAAGGCTGAGACGGATTTTCGTGAACTGGTGATCAATCAACTGCAACAACGAAGGTTAAACCAACAACGCAGGGAAAATTTCCGTGAGCGAAACCAGCAGCTGAGAAGGAACAACTAATCTCTTTTGAAAAAGGCATGGCCTGCTTTACTCATCATCCTTAGCTGCGCAACGCTTCAGGCGCAGGAGCCTGACTCATTGCTTAAAAACGATATCATCATTGCCGAATTCGATTCGTTATTGAATTCGGAAGATTCGCTATCTATTTTTCAAATGATCGATAGCATGCTTTCAGCACCTGATGTAGCTGCTATCGAAAAATCACAACTGGCTATCCGGCTTGGTTACAATAGCAATGCCGTAGCAGCAAGCCGCACGCTGGGCATCAATCAGTTTGGACTTGCACCGGGTATTTCCTTTTACCATAAGTCTGGCTTGTATGCTGATGCTACCGGGTATTGGAGTTCGGAGTATGATCCAAATTACTACCTCACCATATTATCCGGAGGGTACATGAAAACGGTGGGCAAGCACTGGACTTTTCTTACCGAGTACAGTCACTATTTTTATTCCGATCATGGAGATGATATAAGTGTACCCTATACCAACAACATCGGAGTAAGTAATTTTTTCGAGTTTGGACCGCTCAATATAAGGGCCGATTATTCTTTGTACTTTGGAGAGAAGACAGCACATCGGATTACTCCCGGTGTATTTTTAAATTTTGAAAAAAGAAACTGGCATGGATTGAAACGTGTCGCTTTGTTTCCTTCTTTCAATGTGCTGCTTGGCATAGAAGACGTGACTACCTATGTACCCGAAATCCGGCAATACTCTACCCGCCCGTTAGTGATCCGCTACCTGGAAAATCACGGCATCTCCAACAACTATACCTACTATGCAGAGAAGACTCAAAAGCAATTTGGTGTGATGAACTATTCATTGTCAGCACCGATAAGTGTTGCTTTAAAAAGCTGGACGTTCCTGCTCAGCTATACCTACAACATTCCCAAAGCATTGAAAGGTGAAGAGCTCAGCATCAGTGACGGCGGTTATCTCTCCTTCAGCATCACTCGTTACTTCCAGTTTAAAAAATAGAAACCCTCTTGCTAATCGTTTTTAAGTGTATTCACAGGATTCAGTCGCGCTGCTTTTAAACCCTGGGCAGCAATAGTAAGCCATCCGATTAAAAGAATACAAACACCCGACTGCGTAAACAAACTCACCGACCAGGTGATGCGGTAAGCATACGAAGACAGCCAGATATTGCCAAGGAAATAACCTAATGGAATGGAAATGAACATAGCAATGAGAATGAGTTTCATAAAGCTTTTCGATACCAGTATTAATAATTGCGTTGTTGTTGCTCCCATTATTTTTCTGATGCCTAACTCTTTCAATCGCTGTTCTCCTTCATAAGCAGACAACGCATATAACCCCGAGCAGCCGATAAGCAATGCCAGTAGGGTAAAAAAGGAGAGCACCTGCCCTACTTTCGTTTCGGACTGATATACTCGTTCCAAAGCATCTTCCATAAAGATAGCATCAAAGTTCTTTGCATCCTTTGTCAGTTGCATACCCAGCTTATTGATGTTATCCTTCACTTCAAACAAGTGATCACTGTCCGTACGCAGAATATAACTTGATTGCTCTTTACTGTACCCTATTACCAAAGGCTGAATCTCCTGTTTTAAGGAAACGGCATGGAAATCTTTAATAACACCAATCACTTCACCGGGCAGTGAATCATTGAAGATGAATCCTACTACGCGCTTGCCTATTGCTTCTTCCGCATTCCAACCCATGGAGGTAGCTGTTTTCTCATTGATGATCACTCCACGATTCTCATCATTTCCATTAGAAGTAAAATTGCGACCAGCCTGCAGTTTCAACTCCAGGGTGGGAATGTATTCATGATCAGCAAACAGCCATTCTATTTTTACATTGTCATCCACTGTGCCCGCTGCACTTCTCAAATCAGCAGAATTCAATGACCATCCAGGTAAATCGGAAGATGTAGTAATCGTTGTCACCCCTTTAATCTTCCGGAATTCTTCCTTGAATGATTCGACTGTGATGTTTTCATTTTTCTCTGCGCTGAAAAGGAGGAGTTGTTCTTTATTGAATCCAAGATCCTGCGAACGCATGAACGAGGTCTGCTTGAAAACCACGATAACTAATAACACCAACAAACTGGTGAGCGAGAACTGCACCAGAACTATTCCCTTGCGAAGTCTGCGGCTGGCGTCATGACTCTTCTGACCTTTCAATACAGCAACAGGAAGAAAACGCGATAGAAATAAGGAAGGATAGCTTCCCGCCAAAAGTGACAACAAAATATTAGCAGCGAGAAGGCAACCTATTCCTTTCACCGTAAATAGTGTACTGATACTGATTTTGAATCCAGTAAACGTATTGAAGAGTTGTATGCCCAGGTCCGTCCAGAGAATGGCGAGTAGGAATCCTGCTGTACATAGCATGAAAGATTCGGTGAGGAACTGACCGATTAATTGCAAGCGATAAGCTCCCATCACTTTTCTTACTCCCACTTCCAACGCACGCTTGGCTGATCGTGCCGTAGCCAGGTTCATATAGTTAAAACAGGCAAGCATAAGAATGATAAGGCCCACCATGCTGAAACCCATCATGATTACTTTACCTACCGAGCCACCTGTATTTCCCTGATAACCTCCCTGCAAATGAATGTTTAACAAAGGCTGAAGAAAGAAGGTAAACGATTTCCATGCGGGAGGCGTGAAGCGATGGATGAATGTATTCAGCTTTGTATTGAAGCCGGCAATATCAGTACCCTCCGGTAAGAGCACATAATTGTAATAAGAATTAAATGCCCAGGAGTTAGCGTGCTTATTTGTTTTCTCGATCCAGTCGAAAGAGATTATGTAGTTGCTGAACAGGTGTGTCTGTGTAGGAAAATCATGGTAGACACCGTTTACTTTAAAGGCTTCTGTTCCCACGGTGATCAGTTCACCCATTGGGTTTTGATCAGCAAATAATTTCTTCGCGCTGGATTCGCTCAAAAGAATGCTGTTGCCGCTGAGCAGAAGTTTGCCGGGTTTGTTTTTGAAAGTGACGGAAAAAATAGAAAAGAAGGAACTATCTACCGCCATGAGTTTATCGGTCTCCCCTTCTTCATCTCCTGCTTTAATGGCTTCATGAATAAAACCTACCCGGGTAGCAGCTTCCACTTCAGGGAAGTTTCTTTTTATTTCCGGGGCCAATACCCCTGCGGTCATAGCTCCGTAGCTGGACTTTGCTCCTTCCTCCTGCTTATTCACCACCCTGTAAATGCGCTCCGCCTTCTCATGGTGGGTATCATATTGATACTGATCAAACACAAAAAGGCCAATGACAAGGCTGCAGGCAATACCTACCGACAAGCCAAGTACATTGAGAAGTGTAAACTGGATATTGTTTTTAAGATTGCGCAGCGCGATGAGCAAATAGTTTCTGATCATTCAGGTAGAAGTTGATGTCGCGTTTCCATTTCCAGTTATTATGCCAATCAAAAATACCCTTCTATTTGATATCTAAGATCGGTTTGTCTTATTCGTTTTCCGTCAGGTGTCCATCCATAGAAAATGGATCTGCCCATTTATGGGCACTTGATGATTCCTCCATCAGGCTTCTCAACCTGAATAACGTTATCACTGGCAGTATAAAATCGGTTTGACGATGTGTTCTGTTTTGATATTTTGCTGCCTTCTAAACCTAAGCCATGTTGAAACTGAGAATTGCGCTGCTGATTATCTTGTCCACCGGAATAGTAAAAGCACAGGACTATCGCTGGCAGCAGCGTGTGGAATACAGTATGAATGTGCGCCTTGATGTAAAGACCAATAAAGTAGCTGGTGATCAGAAACTTGTGTACTACAATAACTCTCCCGATACATTAACAAAAGTGTATTATCATCTCTACTTCAATGCCTTCCAGCCTGGCAGCATGATGGATGTACGCTCACGTAATCTACCTGATCCTGATCGCAGAGTGGCCGACCGTATTTCTAAATTGAAAGAAGATGAAATGGGCTATCAGCACATCCAGTCGCTGAAGCAAGATGGAAAAGACATCTCCTATCACATTGATGGTACGGTGATGGAAGTGACCTTGTCAAAGCCATTATTGCCAAAAGCCAAAACAACTTTCGACCTGAAGTTCGAGGCGCAAGTACCCCTACAGATTCGCAGATCGGGGCGCAATAACAAAGAAGGTATCGCCTATTCCATGACGCAATGGTATCCTAAACTGGCCGAATACGATTTCCAGGGATGGCATGCCTATCAGTATGTAGCGCGCGAATTTCATAGCGTATGGGGCGACTTTGATGTGAAGATTACACTTGATCCTTCGTTTGTCATTGGTGGAACAGGTAAACTTCAAAATCCGGATCAGATTGGGCATGGCTATGAAAAAGAAGGGACTGTAGTAAAGAAGCCGGGAGGAGAATTGACCTGGCACTTCAATGCAAAAAATGTAATTGACTTTGCCTGGACGGCCGATCCTGACTATGCACATGATCGTGTACAGGTTCCTAACGGCCCCGAGCTTCACTTCTTTTATCAAAACAACGAGAAGACCTCCGACACATGGAAAAAGATGGAAGAGTATGCTGTAAAGCATTTTCTTTTCATGAATGAAACCTTTGGCAAATATCCGTTCGATACCTATTCCATCATCCAGGGAGGTGACGGAGGCATGGAATACCCGATGTGTACGCTCATCATGGGAGAAGGAACATTGAATGCCCTGATCGGTGTGATGGCTCACGAAGTTTCGCACAGCTGGTACCAGATGGCATTGGCTTCCAATGAGTCACTTTATGCCTGGATGGATGAAGGCTTCACCGATTTCAGCAGCGATGAATCCATGAGTGCTATGTTCAGTACACCCAATACGCACCTGGGAAGTTATCAAAGCTATTTTGCTCTTGTGGCGAGCGGATTACAAGAACCGGCCAGCCAGCATTCCGATCATTTCAATACCAACAGAGCTTACAGCACGGCTGCCTATAGCATTGGTGCAGTGTTTGCCACCCAGATGAAATACGTGATCGGAACTGAGAATTTTTATAAGGGCATGAAGAAGTATTACAACACCTGGAAGTTCAGACACCCGGAGCCCAACGACTTCATCCGCGTGATGGAGAAAACTTCTGGCCTGCAACTACACTGGTACCTGCGCTACTGGATCTATACCACCAAACGAATCGACTACGGAATCAGTGACATCATAGAAAGTGAGGGAAGCACTTTTGCCACACTTCAGCGCATTGGTGAAATGCCAATGCCGATTGACCTTGTGGTCACTTACAAGGATGGCAATAAAGAATTATTCTACATTAGCGTGAACGAACTGATGGGTAACAAACCTGTGGAAGATGTCACCATGAAGAGAAACGAACTGGATGCATGGCCGTGGGTAAATCCAAGTTACACTTTAAAAATATCGCGCAAAGCTTCTGATATTGAGAGTATTGAAATAGATCCTTCTCTTCGTATGGCGGATGTGAATCGCAAGAATAATAAGGTGACCATATCAGAGAAGACCATTCATTATAAAAACCCTACACGGTAAGTAGAGTGAGCGCATTTTTCGCAATTATAAATCGGTGAACGGTTGTGTATAACTATTAACGGAGAAACTGATGGTGATTTCATCTTTTTCATTAACATTGCTTTATGGAACGGAAAGCCGAAGTTCAAAAAACGATTTATGACAATGCCAAGAGTCACTTCCTTGGCAATTTCCCTGATTCACTTCCTATCGAGCAGGCCTATGTGCACATAGGTATGTACCTGGGCTGGATCATTGATTCAGATTTATACTCCGAGTATTTTGAAGACGAAGCTGCCGGTCAGATTTTCCGCTTCAAGCGCAGGGAGATCTCCTGTACTATCCTGAGTGAAATATGGGACGGTTATTTAGGCTTTGAACTGTTTAGCCGAAATGGCAATATGTTTACCTACTACTATTACGGAGGTGGTTTGTACCATGCGGATTACAATGAAATATTAGTGAAGGCACTTCCCTCCATCTATCACGTTACGGATAGCTGGGAAAATTATGAAAAACTGAGAGCACGCATGGACATGCGCTTTCAGGATTGGAGAAAGCTTACCGGAAACTGATTACTTGATCAGTTTTCCGGCTTTATCTATTGTCAGCAATTTATTCTCACCGCTACCTGTAGCCACTTTTACTGACAAGTCTCCGGAATCCGCATTGTAAATGAGTTCGGATGGCAGCATTTCAAACTGGTAATTCATATTCCAGACCACACCTGTTTTGGCAATCTTAGCCACCGTTACCGGAAATTTATCTTTGATTTTCGTCTCTGAATAAAAGCAAACAAAATACACTTGTTTCTTGCCATCGGTGGTCGATAATCCTTTGATAACCGGCAGGTTCCTTTTCTTAAATCCTGCTTTATCCACCGGGAAGCTCACTTTGATATCCGGAACACGTGAAGGTGTGATGCGATAAAAGTATCCGGTGGCGAGCGAGTCCACATAACTCAACCCTGCGGTATAGTTTTCTTCGATAAGTATAATGGGTTTAAACCTGCTTTCGCGAACAACAGGTGTTACGATAGGAATGGAATCATTTGCCACCACAAGCCATTTAAAAGCCTCTGTACGTTTACTCAGCTCTTTCTCCTTGCGCAGCCTCTCGCGGTCAGCAAACTCCTTGGTAGTGCTTACCAGGCTTTTTAAAACAGCGGTGGTTCCGTAAGAGGAATTAATGAAGTGCGCGTAGTCTTCCGCTTCCTTATCCAGATTGCGATCGGCAAGCAGGTTCGACAGGCTATCCAGTTTTCTCAATGTGGCCATCTCTCTTTTTGAATTGTTCAGCTT
>NNBV01002585.1_pt1 | contig 12829 bp, 5 predicted proteins | sample 1173771 | NCBI WGS metagenome assembly NNBV01 (sample SAMN07173938, study PRJNA388173) | plant metagenome | isolation source: symbiotic tissue sample KVS11 | place: Norway: Troms, Kvaloya island
CGTCCGTAATAATTTCCATTTGCGGTAACGATACGGATCAGGTAATAGCCTTCTACCCAACCCTTCACATCCAGTTCCTCCTGCTGTTTTTGAGTCTGCCGTACTTCTTTAATCGTTCCGTTCAGTTGATAGACCGTAATTTGTTTCTGGCCAATCCCAGGTAACTGAAGCATTACAAAATCCTTTGCGGGATTCGGAGCAATCTCCAATGAGGTTTCAAATGAAGTGATGTCTCCTGTTACTACGACCGGGAATTCAGAAGAGAGTACACTTTCACATGTTTCCACAATTGCTTTCACCGTGTAGATACCAGCAGCGTTTACAGTCAACGTTGCATTGTTAGCACCGCTAATCAATACTCCGTTTTTATACCATACGTTTCCGGTTGCAGCACTGGATTGCAGCTGAGGGTTTTCTGTATCCTGGCCACTTAATGTAATCACCGGTTTTGCAGGATTAACACAGAAGGTCTGACTGATCGAAGCAGCTGCATTAAACGAAGTGTTTCCGGATTGTGCCGCAGTTACTGTTGCTTTCCCTGCTTTCACCAATGTAACCTGTCCCGCTGTCAGCGTAATTTCATCATCCGTAGTTGAATAGCTGATCGCCAATGCAGAGCTTGCTGTTGCGGCTAAAGCGAATGGAACATCACCGACTGTTTTAGACGGCAGTGCGGCAAAAGTAATGGCCTGATCCAGTTTGGGTGTGGGAAGTATTTCGAATACCGATACGGTACCACTGATCTCATTGGCTACCGCGATGTATGCTTTACCATTGGGACTGTTCTCTCTTGAAATGTAAATAATCCCTTCCGGTCCGAGGTCGCCGGAATAAGAAGTAAGACTGCGACTGTTTTTATAGTCAACAAATTTTGCATTCGCAGGATCCGTGATATTATACACCATCACACCGCCTACGCGCTCTAATGCGATGAAGGCATACGTTTGTCCATTGATTGATGCTACCGTAAGGCCTTCCGGCTCTGGTCCTTTCGCACGACTTCTGCTTTTCAATGTATTGTTTTCATTATCGGCATTGAATAGTGCTGCTATGGAAGGATCGCTGGAAGTAAAGCGTTCGAAGTCATCACCGCTATCAAATACTTTTGTTTTCGTTGCGGCATTCCAGATCGTGAACGAACGTGCACCCGGTACGTTGATTTCATCGTAGTCACCGTCACCATCTATATCGCCAGACAAGTTAGTCATGCGCAGACGGCCGATGTTATGATTTTCCTTCAGTACGGAAGCATGAGGGAAGATCGTTGGATCAAGTGTCACCGCTCCTACTGTGGTGCGTTCCGTTAAACCCGCATATTCTTTCTCGTCACCTTCATTGGCCGTCACCAGGTACTGTACTCCACCTACCGAATAGTTGGCGATGGCATCGGGAATATAAAACGACTTCACCGGCCAGTTGGCAATGGTAACAATACCACTGTTGTCCGAAGCATCAAATCCATTTCCCATTACACTCATATCTTTTTTACCCATGGGCCATACACTGGTAATAGTCTTTGTTTCCAAATCAATTTCCCCGATGGCGTTGTTCTCCTGAATAGTTATCCATGCCTTGCGGGAGTCAGCAGAGATGGTAATGTATTCCGGTTCGAAATCCTGCGAAAGTGTACTGGTGAGTTTCAATTTACGAACACCTGCTGTGAGAAGAGCAGCTTCCTGGTTGTTAAACGAATCGAACAAAAGTGTAGTAACTTTTGATTGATCAAGGTTAGTAACACCTCCTGATATATCAATGATACTTACTGATCCTTCCGGGTCAACTGTGTAATCGTTATTTGGCTGGCCTTCATTGGCAGTCATTACTTTCTTTCCATCCGGAGAGAAAGTGATCATGTCCGGCAATGCACCTACTGTTACCTGCTTCTGAAATTCACCATTGGTGGTAAAGAATACGACAGAACCATTAAGCTGTTCATTTGCATTTGGGCTGGCTACTGCTACAATACCATTCTTGGTAGCCACGCTGGTAATACCGCCATAAGGTGCCATGTCGATGGACTTGATCAATGTAATGTTAGACGGATTTGAAAAATCGGCAATATCCAATCTGTCTTGCACCGAGCTGATGACAAACATACGTTGTGATGCAGGATCATGAACTACAATCTCTGCTGTGCTTGAGCCCGGATCGAAACTAGTTACATACGATAGCTCAATCTCTTTGGTAGGCTGAGGGGCAAGGCGATCATTATCTTTAATAAAGATGGTCATGTAATTGCCACCGGTAATGGTTACACCATTGGCATTCTCCAGGCTCAGTACAAAGTACTCATCCTGTTCGCCTACATTATCATTGATGATCGGAATAGAAATGTTTTGCTCAAGCGGGCTTGATCCTGTGAAACTCAACGTTTGAGTAGCCAGTGTAAAATCATCTGCTGTCGCATTGCTGAACGGAGCGCCTTTTACAACCAGGCTCACGCTACCCATGGAAGGGTTTGCTATTTTGATCTTTACTGATAATAAACCTGCCTCTTCCTGAATTGAAACAAATTTTTTGTCGAAGCTGACCTGAAGCGCAATCGCACTGAATGTAGACGATTGTACGGTAGTGATCGCATTGTCGCTTAAATCTTCTACGCTGTTCGCTTTTAGAGACAGATAATAATTCTGGTTTATCTCAAGAGGAGAAGTGGGTACAACTGTAATGACCTTGCCATTTATAGTAGCATCAAATGTTAATGGAGTACCCGTGCTGTTGGATAGTCTCAATTCAATTACATCATCCACATTGGTATTATCAAGGACTATGTTATTGATCAATCGGATATCTTCATTGAATGTAATTGTTGGTGATACACTGAGTGCAACATTCGCAGCTGCATTGGCAGGGGAAAATGAAACTGTGGGAGGATCTGTGTCAATGGTATTAAATGTAAAAGCCGTAAAATCGAGACCAGGTACTGTACCAGTAATTTGAATCTCCCAATTGGCTGCTATATTATTTAAAGCAGTAAGATGTCCACTGATGGAAGGATTATTTCTTGGACCAATATAACGGCCCTCGTCAGTACCATCCGTTAAAATTATGGCTGTCGAGTTCGTAGTAAGTCCGGTGCCTGATAATGTTCCAAACGAATTGGTCACAGTTCCATTAGCAATGGAAGCCAGAAAAGTAGTTGGCGTACTACCCGAACTACCCAAATAACACCATACCGCATCATCACTGCCTAATCCATACGACCCAGTGACGGACTGTGTAACGTTGGAAGGTGTGGTACTTACAGTAGTATTAACGGTGTTAAACTTAACGACTGTTCCTGCCACAATTTCGGAAGTGGTAACCCAAGTGATTACACCGTTACCTGCAAACGATGAACCATTCCATTTTCCATCGTGAAAATAGATCGTGGATGAGGCGGGAATATTCTTGAGCGCAACGATACCGAATCCATCTTCCTCTTTACTGAAACGAACAAAAGCCACATCACCTGTAGCAAGCTGAGCATATGAAGGAATTTGTAAAAAGGAAAGAAAAAGGCATGAGATACTTAAGCAAAAGTAAAGTTTTCGCATAGGGGTGTTGTTGGTTGAAAGTACAATATTAGCGGCAAGAGATTACGGGAATATTATGTCGCCATTATGCTAAATGCATGTCATCATGTATTACACGAATGGTATGCCTTCAAGAGTAACAATACTATAACAGCGTTTTTGTAAACACAAAAAACAGAAAGCCTACTTTGGAATCAGGTTTAGGAACTTTATTTGTCATAGCGCATGAAAGCTCTTCTTATCAGGTGGAAGGGCTTTCTTTTTTTCGCCAGTTACAGAGGGGCAAAAAATAGAAGACCTGCCTTTCGGCAGGTCTTCTAAAATCAATTCATTTAATCAGCGCTTATTTCGTACTATAAGCTCCAATGAATGCAGATGGTAATGGTGCTGAGTACGATTTACCGCCTGCACTCAATGCATTTACATTATAAGGAGTGAAATCCGTTTTGCCTCCTGTCAATGCAGGCGAGCTTGCCTGAAGGTGAAAATCAAATGAAGCAGGGAAACCTTCGTTAGATGGTTCTTCAGCTGTTACCGCATCGGATACAGTGAATGTAGCTACCGCAAATTTCACAAAAAGTGGGTCTTTCGATTTTGCAATGGTAGCTGCTTCATCGTATTTCCCAGATGTGTACACCGGAGCAGGAATATCGTGCGCGGTTTGGAAGGTAGAATCAACAACAGGACCAGTCTTACCATTGCCGATGATAATAAATCCATCAGCCGGATAAAACTGAGGTTTGTATGCATCAGTACCTACTGCACTTGTTATGCTGAGATAATGGAAGTTGTAGCCATCACTCAGGTGAGCAACGTCAGGTATTTTACCATTTGAGAAACGAACACCTCTTGTGCAGTTCACAATTAAGTTGTTGAACAAAACACCTTTTGCACCTTGCTCTGCATTGAACGATCCGCCATGATCTGAATGTGAAGTTTGTCTCCATCCACATTCCACGGCAGTGTTATTGTAAATATGCAATTCAGAAGATCCACCTTTGGCATTGAACTTCACTCCGTTGGTTGCTGATTTGTAGAACAAGTTGTAAGCAATGTCGCCATTGGCACCCACCTTGGTATTAATAGCTTCACCACCTGCTTTACCATTCAGGATAAACGCATTGTTAGTGATCAGTACTTTTCCCTGGTCAACCTGAACAGCTACATCAGCCGTATAGGCGAAGGTAGAATTCTGAATCACACAAGTTCCTGTAGGATTATTGAAGAACAATGCATACTCCGGTGTATTGGTGTCAGCCACTTCACCCAGCTTCACAATATCCTGCCATGCCTGTCCAAGCATACCTGCATATTCCATACGCGTATATTGAACTACCATTTCTTTGGCAGCAAATGTATTGGTGCCATCTGTGTTGGAAGACAACACACCTCCCCACAAGCCGGCAAAAATATTTGCTTTGGTTCGTTGATTGGCAGGCACCGTAAATTTCACTGAGTCGGTTGTGGTGCCATAGCTGTAAAAATTACCTCGTAGGGTGAATGAATATTTACCATCTACAATCACTGTTGTTCCTTCCATTAATGTGAGCGATCCTGCCGGTTCAACGAACACATTGCCGGTAACGTGGTAAGTAAGGTGCGGGCCCCATGTAGTTGCCTTGGTGATGTGATATTCCTTTGTCCCGGTTGTGCCTACGGTACCCGCTATCTCAATAGCAGGATGGTCAGTAACTGTAACAGCAATAGTTGCTGTGCCTGTTTGCGAGGCATTGTCTGTTACTGTGATGAGAAGATTCGCTGTGCCCAACGTAAAGGTAGAAGTAAACGTAAGTGTAGCCGTGCCCACTGTTTGATTGAGTAGATCTGCTTTATTGGTTATCTCTACTTTACCAATGCTGGCATTATCCAGCGTAGCAGTAATGTCTTTGATATTTGCTGCCGCAGAAATATTAATGGTGACAGTGGCAGTTGTATCTGCAATTACCGATAAGCTGGTAGATGTTGCCGAAACTGTTGGTGCAGGCTTTGCGGGATCATCATCCTTACAACTTGCCAGGAAAACGGCTGTGCCTATGAAGAGTACAGCGGTTATCATGCTAATAATTTTTTTCATACGATTTTGTTWTTTAGTTTATTAAAATTGATTTCAGTTTTTGTTGAGCCTGATGCGCACTCCCGCACGGAACGTTTGATAGTATTGATCTCTGCGCGCTAAAGTCTTGTGTGAAGGATCGTTCTGGTACGGGTATTCATTGGTTTGTTGGTACACCGGCTTCTTGATATACATCTGATAGGCGGAATTCAGAAGGTTAGTGGCTTTGATAAAAACATCTATCTTCTTCGATACTCTTTTGTCCAAAGCAAAATCCAATATCAGAATCGGCTTGCTATACAGGTCGTTGCTGAGATAAGGAGAAGTGGCTTCCAGTTTTTCACCTGTATAAACCAGCGAAAGCTGCGCATTCCACCCTTTGTTCAGGTCTTTATACAACAAAGAGATGTTGCCAATATGACTGGCCTGCCCTTGCATAGGTCGGGTTTGGTTGACAGTGTATGTGGTATAACCTTTTGACAAATCATTGACATCTACCGGGCCGGGAAGTTGTTTGGGAGTGGTGATACTTGAGTGTGTGTAGGTATAGTTGGCCCGTATTCCAACCTTATTGAAGTAATGTGTGAAATCAAATTCCGCGCCCATATTATGCGCATTGCCAAAGTTGTTCGGCTGCATTACATTCTCATTGGCTATACCATATTTTGTTACAGTATATTCAATCGGATCGGTGATGTATTTATAGAATACACCTACCAATAGTTGATCTGTTGTATTTGGGAATAATTCAAGGCGCAGATCTATGTTTTGCGACTTTACTCTTTTGAGGCCAGGGTTTCCATGTTCAGGATAGCCATCTTCAGGATAGATATAGGGAACGATTTCAAAAAAGCTTGGACGTGAAATGCCTTTGTAATAACTGAACCGTAAACTCATATTTGGTTTGATCCTGTACTTGGCCATCATACTCGGAAGGATGTCCGTGTACTTCTGCGTACTGTCTGGTGTTATGCCTTGGGGATGTTTTAATGTATATCCTTGATTGGTATTCTCCATACGCACACCGGCATTTACTTCCCATTTTTCAACATCTACTTTTCCCAGAACATAAGCAGCATTGATGTATTCATGTGCTTTATAATTCATAGGATCGCTCGATGCACCAAGCGGATTAGTCAACGACCATTTCACATCGCTCACTGTATTCCAATCCTTATCTTGAAATTGCTGGGTGGGATTTGGATCAAAGTAATAGATGTCGTAATCGCTGTCACGTTTTTTTTGACGCATCATTCCTCCTGCCTTGATCAAACTATTGTCCCATGAGGCCGGTCTGAAAGTAAGATTCAAATACCCGGTTAAATCAGTATCAGTATTCGATGACCATTGGCGAGTGAGACCTTCAGCTCCCTGCGGTGTTTCATTAAAATCAGCCATGGTAGTGCTGCGTGTAAACCTGACATTGTCTGGCTCATTATTACCAGCCAGCGAATACACTGCCGACCATTCTAGAAGGAGTGGCTGAAACAATTTATGATTTCCTTGCAGTGATGAAGTGAGAATACTTTGATTTGTCATCTTTGTGCGTGTAGTATAAACCAATGACGCGTCTCCCTGTGCCGAACTATAACCGAGCTTCAATGATGTCTGCCTGATCTGGCGTGTTTCATTGTTATTGAGCATATAATAACCAGAATAAAATTTAATCTCGTTACGATCATTAAATTTGTAATTAAGCCGTGCATGTGCAGCCGCACGCATTTGCTGAATAGAGTAATGCCTCTCCTGCAATGATGCCAGCTGAGGAAGACCTGAACCATAGGGGTCGACATCATAATCAAACCAAAGGCTTTTAGTTGCGCGATATGAGTTTTGGAAACTACCGCCTACCAGTACACCAAGTTTATTATTGAAAAAGCGATTACCGATGGAAAGCGAACCAATTATGTCTGGCATGGGCTTACTGCTGATTACATTCAGGTTCTTTTTTGCGAACTCTGATGGCTGCGCCATATAACCCGTTCCATACAGTTGCCGCGGTGATTGATCGGAGATTCCTGATTTATTGAAATGATCAAAGTCATAGAGGCTATTGATATAATTATACCCACCCTGAAGATCAGCTTTCACTTCAAAATTTTCCGGTGCGCTCTTCATCACCATATTCACAGTACCACCGATGGCATCACCTTCCATGTCGGCCGTCAGGCTTTTATAAACTTCAAGCCTTTCCAGCAATGCCGCAGGAAAAATATCCAGAGGCACATAACGGTTCTTATTATCAGGGCTGGGTATTTTCAAACCGTTTACCAGCGTAGTGTTGTAGCGCTTGTCCATACCACGCACAATAGCATATTGAGGATCGCCATTGGCCGAGCGCTGTACTGACAACCCGGACATCCGCTGCACCAAGTTAGCCACAGAAAGATCGGGCAGCAGAGAAATCGTCTTCGCTGATAGGGCGTTAACTACCTGCAACGAATTTCTTTCAGTAAAACGTGCTTCTGCATCAGAGCCACCTTCTGCTTTTGCCGAAATAACCACTTCACTTAATTGCGTGTGATCCAGCTCTAATACAAATGACAACGCAATGACTTCATCATTATCAGTCACGGTCACTTCACGCGCAATGTTTTTATAGCCGATATAGCTTGCCAATAGTTTGTAAGTGCCCGGCACTAGTTTGGAAATAGTGTACGAACCATCCAGGCCCGCTATACCATACTGACTATTGCCTTCTACAACAATGTGCGCACCGATCAGTGTTTCACTGTTGATATCAGTGACTTTTCCTTTAATGGAAGCACTGAAGGAAACAATACTGTATAAGCAGCATGCAATCCATCCGTAACTTCTGATGAATGGCCGCAGTTTCATTTACCTTGTGTTGATGAGGTGGACAACTGACGATTGGGACTAATCTTTAAATCGGTGCCTGCTATATCCTGCCAGCGATAAAATTGAAACGTCTTATCCATTGACATCGCCACGAATAAACCGGATTTGAATTGATCATTGAGGGCAACACTGGTGACTTCCGATCCATCACTTTCCAGCGTAGACACATTCACTGTCTTTATCAGTGGATGATTATTCGGATTGCCGTTAGCTCCTTCGCGCGGGAAAACATGAAACTGATTGGCCTGCTGATCGGAGACAAGAATATATCCGGTTCCGTCATTGATCTTGTAGATGGATATCCCCTCGTGATCCTGTACGAAGTTGGTGGTGGCAAACAGTGCCAGTTCTTCATTACCCTTTTCCGGATCGGCATAATATTTCCGTACACCCACTCCTTCATCGGAATAGTAAACGTATCCCAGTTCATTGTCTACAGCAATGGATTCGATTTCTTTCTTGCCACTATACATTCCAAACTTTCGGATCAGCGTAGCTTTCACGTGCGCAGTTCCATCATCTTCAAGCAGGTATTGCCATAGATATCCTCCTTGTGTGGGACCGTTTTTACGTCCAACTATGGCATAGGTTTTTTGTGTGGCTGGATTTTTATACAGTGCAATACCCATCAGGTCGCGAAAGCCTGCCTGCTCTTCTCCCTGAAATACTTCGATGCCGTTATTGTCTATGGGCTTGAGATCAGGAAGAGAGAAGATGCGAAGTTTATGTGTCAGCCTTTCGGTCACTACCGCGATGTCCACGGTGCTATTTCCCAGGCTTAGTCCATAACTGATGTCTACATTATTAGGTCTCTTTATTCCGGTTACTGTTTTGTCCTTCAGCATTTTTCCCTGGAGATTGAAAACATAGAGTCCGCCATTTTCGTCCTTGTCGGTGCCGATCACTAAGCTCTCCGAAGGCTGAGCTGCGTTGATCCATATCGCAGGGTCATCGGTATCGTAAGGAACGGGCTCGGTTACAATGACGGGTTTTATTTTTCCCGATTCGGCCACATCTCCTGTTTGTGCATTCCTGCACGATGTAAAAAGAAGTGTCGCCAGGAGGCCCGTTACCAGATACTGAGTCATACTATTTTGTTTTGTTTTTTTCTGATGTAAAGTTGGGTTAAGCGCACCCCCAAAGGCAATGCTTTGGCGTTAACAAAAAGGCAGCAACGCATTTTCAGTGCGTTAACAGAACAGCAACAAAAAAGGAGATTCCTGATTTAACCATCTGATATACATAGCACTACATCATGTTAAGTCAGAATGAAGTGTTTGTTACTCCAATGTGTGCCGATAAACTAATACCGAACTGAATGAATGCATAAATCAATATGAACCCATAATGTCATCAGCAATAGAGAGCGTGTGGAACCGAGCTACTTTGTAATATTCATCGTTCATTGCGCGCTGGACAGAGGGCATTTTATAGAAAGGGTGTAGTCGCGCAAAAAGAAAATCACAGCCATCAAAAATGCTGGGCGTTTTTGATGGCTGTGATTTGAAAGAGCCTCTGTTTGTATCATAATCGCTGGCGATCATGATACAAACAGAGGTGAATCCCACGGCCTGCTCATTCGATCGGGAGGCACATTAGGACTCCCGCGGACAATCGATAAATCGCATTGAAATGTCAGAGATAACTTATGACCATCAATGAAACTACCCAACTCAAAAGTCCGGCATTAAAGACTATGAATAAAGCTGATGAGGTTATCGCCTTCTTCCAATTCCAGTTTCTTCTTAAGCCGGTAGCGGGCAATGCGAAGGCTGTCGGTGGAAATTCCCAATGTGGGGGCCATGTCTTTGGATGGCATATTTAAACGGATCAATGCGGCCAGGCGTAGATCGGAAGAAGTCAGCTCACGCGAACGCTGACTCAATTTTTCAAAAAAATCCTTGTGCACCTGAGCAAAGATGTTCCGGAAGTCATCCCAGTCCTTGTCATGAACAAAATTATGATCAATCATTTTCAGCAAACTCTTTACTTTCTTGCGCAGCTCATGGGGATCTTCGCTGAGCAATTCGTTTAGCTTCTGCTGAATATCCTCCAGCATTTTATTCTTACCCATGATATGCAGTGTATGTGTGGTCAACGATTTGGATTGCGTTTCCACATCCAGTTTTAACTGATTTTCACGAAGCAGGTTATTCTCCAACTCTGATTGCATGAGTTTATTCTGAGCCAGGTACACCTGCTTATTCTGCTCAATCTCCTCTTTGTCTTTTCTTATTTTGAGTCGCTGACGGCTAATGATGGCTACTCCTAAAACCGCAATCAATATAAGCCCTGCTGCCAGCGATAATTTAATTACAGTGTCCAGTTTTTTTGAGGACTCTAACTGTTGAATGGAGTTATTCTTTTTTTCTGCTTCGAAAAGTGTTTGAAGCAGCGCCAGCTGCTGCGAAGCATCGCGGGCGAAAATTTCTTCATACAACAGGCGTCCGGTCTCCAGGTTTTCATAAGCACGTTGATCATTACCGGCTGAGTGATAGATCTTACTCAGGTCTTTGTAGGCGCTGCTGACCTGGTAGCGATCGTTTAGTCTTTTGGCAAGGGCAAGTGCTTTTTCGGTAAACAGTATAGCCAGGTCATACCTTTTCGTTTTTCTATAGGTATCACCAATGTTATTGAGATTTATAATCATAGAAAGGCTGTCGGAGGTGATTTCATTGAGGCGCAGCGATTGAGTAAAATAATCCAGCGACTGCACAAAATCTTCCTGATCCTCATAGATGCTACCTATGTTTTCAAGGATGGTAGCAATACCCCTGTTGTCCCTGATGCTTTCATAGATGGTTAAGGCACGATGCTGATATGTGAGCGCTGTGGTATAGTCTAATTTTTTTTCGAACAGACGGCCAATACATCCTAAGGAATAAGCGATTCCTTTTTTATCCTTCCCTGTTTCATAATACTGAAGTGCTTTTTGATGACTTCTCAATGCGTCTTCCGGCTGACGTATATTATAATAGACAAGTCCTAATTGATTCAGGTTTGAAGCCACTTTCGTATCATCGTGCAGGTCATAGAATAACTGACCCGCCTTTAGCAAATGATCCAACGCCTGCAGGTAAACACCCTGATGAAAGAATACCTGCCCGATAATCTGATGACTTATTCCTTCCTCCAGACGATCATTTGCCTCAAGTGCTTTTCGCATAGCGAGGTTGGCATAAATAAAAGCGGAGTCAGGCTGCGTTAATAATAACAATTCTGCTTTTTCATTCAGCTTCAGGTGCTGTTGGCCAAAGACTATGAGATGAGATACTATGAAAAACGGAATAAGAACTAATCGGATCATCCTTTAGGAAAAATAAACCTCGAAAGTAGAAAGCGAGCAAAGTCCCAGTGTTATTACAATATTGTTAAATTATTGCTAAGTAAATGAGTTTTGTTGCAGCAGGATAAATGGAAAGTTCAGCAGGAAAACAACATCCCGGGTTCAACAAACTAAATCCATGAAAACAATATTATTCAAACCTGTCAGCACTGGAAACAAGGCATGGAAAAATTCATTCAACACAAAGTCCGCAAAGGAGACACAAAGATTCACAAAGAATTTTAATTTCTATAGTGTCCTTTGTGTGCATTTCCATTGTGGACTTCGTGTTGAATAAAAAATTATCCATAATCCGAAAAGTAAACATAGAAGATCACAAAGGAAATGCACACTAAGAATACAACGAACTTTGAGTGATTTATAATCTTCATAAGAAGATGTTAGTTCCACCTGTATTTCGTTTTATCGATAATGTCTCGTTTTCTTACTGCATCGGTTGGATTCAACAGGTATTCCTGATACCAATGGATATAGTTATCCGCCATCGACAGGAGCTGTTTCTTTGTCAATCTCGCATAACCTGTATATTCAGAAAACCTGGTGATGTCCATCAGGCATGGTTCCAAAGAAGGATAAAGTTCACCCAACCGTATTCCGTCAATGGTCCACATGATGCATTCATTCAGAATTTTTGGTTCAGTGCGTTTGGATGTGATGGGATTGGCAGGAAAATATTTTAGCTCGGTGGTATCATCCAGGTAAGTCATTAATTTTTCAACATCCTCCATGTTGAAATGAGGAAGATCATATCCCACCTTCTCCGTATAGTTTCCATTTCTGATCAGGCTAACAAAGTGATCTACATCTGGATTTTCAGGATCAAATTTTTCATCCGTGCAGGAAGCTAAAACAAGAACGAGAGTGCAAACAAATAAAAGTGTAGCCCATTTCATACGTCAGTGGTTTTGATTCCTGCCCGGTTTAGACACTTTCGTTATTCAAATGGTTGTAGCCACTTAAGCAGCATAAGGCTTCTGAAAAAAAAACTCTTATCTAACCAACCTTTATAAAAAACTCCCGTATATTTACAGTATTAGTTAAGTAGTACACCAAAAC
>NNBV01002023.1_pt1 | contig 12785 bp, 13 predicted proteins | sample 1173771 | NCBI WGS metagenome assembly NNBV01 (sample SAMN07173938, study PRJNA388173) | plant metagenome | isolation source: symbiotic tissue sample KVS11 | place: Norway: Troms, Kvaloya island
AATCTTAAAAGATCAAATAGGAGTGACATTGAGACCTTGAGGAAAAACGTAGAAGAAACATTAATGAAGTCAATAGTGACGGCACAGGTTATGAATGAGCTCAATGTTCACTACGACATTGACTTCAACTACAATAGTTCTGCTGATCAGTTCGAAGGTACGCCTATACAATTCAGGTATCGTTCCCTGAACTGAGTTCTGCACTAAGGTTTCCAACTTTTAAAAAAAAGTTGGAAACCTTTTTTTTAATGGCTTTGATTTAAAGAGCCTCTGCACAGTTTTGCTATGAAGAATTACTATTTCCAATTCGTTATAGAAATTCAAAACAGAAGTAATAAAGCGCTGATGATAATTCTAAGTTTGTTACTTCAAAATCACAATAGAAATACCATCACCTCCACGCTCCACGTGCTCATCGGCAACAGAAGCTACTGCCTTTACTTTGCGTAAATGATCACGGACTACTTTGCGAAGAACACCTTCTCCTTTGCCATGAAGAATTTTTAATTCTCCCTGTCCTAATAGTAAAGCACTGTCGATGAATTGATCCAGCAATGAGATGGTTTCCTCCACGCGCTTACCACGAATGTCCAGGGTGGAAGAGAAATTGGATTGGCGTTCGTGTATATTTAAACCTAATGAGCGGGCCTTCTTTACAGGATCAAACTCTATCAGATCGCTCCGCACTAACTGGGAAGTCTTTAAGTTAGAGCGAAGTTCACCAAACTGCACCGTTGCATTATTTCCTTTCAATGAAAGAATAGTACCCGTTACTTCCTGTCCGCGCAGGCGTACTTTGTCTCCCTCTTTCAGGAATTCGGTTAACTTTTCAACAGGCTTAGCTACAGGCTGAACTTTATCCACCAGCTCCTTTAAGCCCTCACGCACTTTCTTGGTTTCCTTCTTTTCCGCTTTATTCTCTTTGATGTGACGAATGGTTTTTTCAATCTCGCGGTTGGTATCCTTCAACAGCGTAGACGCTTCTGCCTTTGCTTTATCAATAATTTCTTTCTTGCGCGATTCCAGCCCACCAGATAGCTGCTGGTATTTGTTCAGTTCTTCGTTGAGCTTCTTCTCCTTCTGCTGAAGCTCTATTATTTTGCGGGTAGCCTGTTGCTTCTCATCGGCAACGGTCTTCATCAACGTCTCCAGACCGGTAAGATCTTTACCAATAATATTTTCAGCTGCCTGTATGGTCTCGTAAGGCAAACCTGTTTTGCGGGCAATCTCTAAGGCGAAAGAACTTCCCGGCTTACCAATCTCTAAAGAAAATAAGGGCTCCAGTTGCTTGCTGTCAAACAGCATGGCTCCGTTACGGATTCCTTCTTCGTTGCTCGCAAATAATTTCAGATTATAATAGTGTGTGGTGGCTACACCCCATACTCTCTTGCGCACCAGCGAAGTAAGAATGGCTTGTGCAATACCTCCACCAAAATTAGGATCCGTACCGGAACCTAACTCGTCCATCAGCACCAGTGTATTTTCATCTGCATTGCGCAGGAAAAAATTCATGTTCCGTAAGTGAGAACTGTATGTACTCAAATCATTTTCTATGGACTGCTGATCACCTATATCCAACAGAATCTTTTTGAACACGCCTGCCGTGGAATTTTCCTGTAGCGGCACAAGCAATCCGCACTGCAGCATATACTGAAGTAATCCGGTCGTTTTTAACACCACTGATTTACCACCGGCATTAGGGCCTGATACCAAAAGAAATTTCTCCTTGGAAGTAAGATCAATGGTGAGTGGCACAACGGGACGCTTGCCACGCAAACTTAAATACAACAAAGGATGCCTTGCTCCTAACCAGTTCAGATCAGGATATTCTTTTAAATAAGGCAACGTGGCATCTATGTCAATGGAAAACTTTGCTCTTGCCCTGGCAAAATCCATCTGACCAAGAAACTGGTAAGCAGCAATCAGATGTGGAAGATTCGTTCTTAATTCTGCAGTAAGTTCCTTTAATATTTTTACAATCTCTCTGCGCTCGGCCAACACCAGGTCGCGAATTTCATTATTAGCTTCCAGCACTTCGGCAGGTTCCATGTATACGGTTTGCCCTGTAGCCGATTCGTCTACAATGAAGCCACGCACTTTTCTTTTATGCTCCGCCAACAGAGGAATCACCACTCTGCCATCACGAATTGTCGGTGAAACACCATCGGGCGTAAGACCCTGCTCAGCTGCATTTCTGAAAATCTGATCAGTCAGTCTTCGCACACGCGATTGCTCTTCACGAAGTCGTTTCCTGATTTTGCTTAACTCCGGGCTTGCCGAATCTCTGACCTTGCCGGTATCATCAAACCTGGATTGAAGATGAGCCAGCAATTTTTTATCTAAACCTACCGGCTCGCTTAATACATAAAGTTCGGGATATACCTCCTTGTTCTTCGACAAAAAGAATYTGCCTTCGAAGATGGTATGCAGTGAAAGTATCAGGTGATGAAAAGCTTCTTCTTCAATGAATGTTCCTTCGATGGCAACGGTGGGCCATAGCTCAGAAGGATCGAAGTAGTTGGCAGAAGGGAAGGTCTCCGATTTTTGTAACAACTGCTTGAATTCAAGGTTCTGATGAAGACGTTTTTTCACTTCACGGTAATCGGAAGAAAAAGCCATCTCATCGACCAGGCGATTGCCTAACGGACTCAGGCTATAATTACGAAGTCGCTGGCGTATCTGGTCAAAACCTAACTTCTGCTCAAAATCATTCGGATAAGTCATACTGCAACTACGCCTTTCTGTCTAATTAACTTTATTAACTGGCTCCGGAGGTTTAGACCGCTGTTCGCGCAAAGCGAGGGTATCGATCACCGAATCATAAATCTGCTCCAGCTCTTTCGGATGACTGACATAATATTGATAGGTTAAGTTCATGGACGAATCAGATAGTCCCTTGTCTTTCAGCAGCTTCGCCTGAAAGGGCTTGAAAAGTTTATCGGCTGAATCGCGTGGAACAAGGGCAACGGAAAGCCGTGCTTCGGCCAGATAAATGTTGACCATCAGTGCCGAAAGTTCTTCTTTCGTCAACACTCCGGCAGGCAGTTTCTCTTTTTGGCAAGAGGAAAAAGTACCTGCTGTGAAAAGAATAAGAAGAAAGGAAACCGTTCTGCACATACCATTAATCAAATTTGCCGTTGATAAACCTATTTGGGCGACCAAATTACTCATAATCTGTTTATTTTTAACCCGCTAAAATTATGCCGCGTGAGGGAGCTACTAAAAAAGCTGCGTAAGTACGAGATTCAGATCCGCAAGGCCATCAACAGCCAGATGCAGGGCGACTTCCATTCGATCTTCAAAGGATCGGGTCTGGAGTTTGATGACGTGCGTCCTTACCAGTATGGTGATGATGTGCGCTCCATCCATTGGAATGTGACCGCAAAAGGCCATGGCACGTTCGTAAAAACGTATCGCGAAGAAAAAGAGCAAACCATTTACTTTATTGTGGATGTGAGTGCTTCCGAAGATATCGGTAGCCCGGGCAAGACCAAAGCCGATATAGGCAAAGAGATATGCGGTGTGCTTGCCTTGTCGGGAGCAAAGGAGTCCAGCCAGATCGGGTTGATTTGTTTTTCGGATGAACGGGAAAAATACATCAAGCCTGCCAAAGGAATGGGACAAGCTTACGAGATTGTTTATAACCTGGCCAAGCTTCAGCCCAAGTCAAGAAAGACCAACCTGAATAAAGCGATTGTTTTTGCGTTGAACACCATCCGGAAGAAGAGTGTGATTGTAATGATCTCTGACTTTATTGATGAAAACTATTTTCATAACCTGAAGTCATTGGCACGCAGGCACGACCTGGTATTGATTAGTGTAAGCGACAAACGTGAAACGAGTTTGCCCAAGCTGGGGATTATACCGGTGCTGGATAAAGAGACGAATAAAACCATTTGGGTAAATACTTCGTTTGGTGACTTCCGTCAAAGTATTGTGAAGCATCATGGCAGCCGGGTGCAGGAACTGGCCGAGTTTAGTAAAAAGCATCAGATCAATTATTTGAATATCGATACCGATACGGATTATGTTCCTAAGCTACTGCGTTTGTTTAAGGCTAGAAATAAAATAGTGAAGAGTGCTTAAGAGAATCTACATCCTGTTTGCTGCCTTTTTGATTTCATCTCTTGCTTCCGCACAGGAAGTGAAAGTACGCGGAACATTCCTGGTGGATAGTGCAAAGATCGGTGAGGCCATTCCGTACTCACTCACTGCCCGCTATTCCAAAAAGACAGATGTGCTTTTTCCTGATTCGTCGTTCTCTTTTGCTCCTTTTGAATTCAGAAGCAAAAAATTCTTTACTACCGTTACAAAGGACACCATCAGTTATGACAGTGTGGTTTATTATTTATCCAGTTATGAAATAGAACCGACACAACACCTGTCGCTGCCGGTATTTATTGTTCACCCGCAGGATTGTACACGATCTGTTTCCATAGCCGATTCCATGCGAATTATCAGATCGGTAAAGGCATTGCCCGATTCCATCAGCTTAAGAAGTCTTCATTTGAAAATGAATACCGCTTACCAGAAAGTAAAATGGTCACTGAACTATGTCGTACTTCTGATTATCGTTGGCGTTATTGTTATTAGTGCAGTAGTCGTCTGGATTGTATTTGGCAAACAAATCAGAAAACACTTCACCCAACGCAAGCTGGAAAAGAACCACCTTACTTTTATGGAGAAGTTCAGGTATTCGACCGATCAGCTGAAGGCAAACACTTCGCCAGTAAAGACAGAAGAAGTGGTATTGATCTGGAAAAAATACATGGAAGGCCTGGTAGGCCGACCGTTTACGAAATATACTTCAAAAGAAATTCTAAAGAACGAACCCAATGCAGAACTTGGTGCTGCACTTCGTACTACCGATCGTATAGTATATGGTGGACTGACTGAATTTTCAGCATCGTCATTTGACACCTTGCGTACATATGCAGAAGCTCAATATAAAAATAAGATAGAGGAGGTAAAGAATGGATAGCGCAATCGACCCCTGGTATTCGCTGCGTTGGTTTTCACCTTCACAATTCAGCAGCTACACCTGGGAAAATAGAATTTACCTGTGGGCACTATTAATAGTGCCTGTGATCATCATCATTCGCTGGCTGACGCGCTACCTGCTCAATCAGAAACTGGCGGTAGCCCTGGTGAAGAGTGATTTGAAAAGTACACCTCTCACATTGATCCGTCTGCTCCCGGATATTATTTTATCGTTGGTGGTAATACTGATCATTGTTGCACTTGCGCGTCCGCAAAAAACAAATGAAAAGGTAGAGCAATGGACCGAAGGAATTGACATCATGATGGCGATTGATATTTCTCAATCCATGCAGATCTCTGATTTCACTCCTACGCGACTGGACGCTGCGCGTGAAGTGGCGCGCGATTTCATTAAAGGCCGTATGCAGGACCGTATTGGTATTGTGGTGTTCTCCGGTGATGCCTTCTCGCTTGCTCCGTTAACAACTGATTACGAACTATTGAATTCCTATCTCAACGACATCAGTTTTGATATGATTGAAAACCGGGGCACGGCTATTGGAAGTGCGCTGGCAGTAGTGACTAACCGTATGCGCGAGTCGGAATCCAAATCGAAAGTATGTATCCTGCTCAGCGATGGTGATAACACCGCTGGTAATATTGACCCGATTACTGCTGCTGAACTGGCAGCCGCTTATAACATTAAAATATATACCATCATTGTGGGCAAAGAAGGTCTTGTTCCTTTCGGACAGGATTACTTCGGAAGACCACACATGGTGGAGAATACGGTAGACGAAACCACCATGCGCAAGATTGCCAGCATTGGTAACGGACAATTTTTCCGTGCTACCGATGAAAGCGCGCTTCAGAATGTGTTTGCCCGTATCAATCAATACGAGAAGGCGGAGATCAAAGAGAGTCGATTCAAAGATACGTCCGATTATTATTTCATCTACCTGCAATGGGCCATTGCATTATTCCTGTTGTGGCTGATGTTGAAGTCTACCTTTATTAGTAACGTGCTTCAGGACTAAAGAATTTCGGATTTGGAATTTGGGATTAATGGCACTCCTTTGGGCTGAAGCCCTTATGAAAAAACATTTATTTTTCCACGGGCTTAAGCCCGTGGCAATATGAAATAGTGTAAAGGATTAGCCGAAGTGATAATACAACGAATTTCCTTTTGAGAAAAACACCTTGATTTCTGAAGCATGATTACTTCGTTCTATACTGCTATTCCCTGCATAATCAATCTTCCTCCGAATACTATCAGGATCAAACCAACAATGATATTGAGATACATCATGGTTTTGGGTGTAACTAATTTCCTCAACTTATCCGCCAGGTACGCTTTGAGCAGATCGGTAATGAATACAGTTCCTAACACGGCAGCAAAAAAGATGAGAAACTGAAATCCCTTGGAATAACCAAAATCGACTGAAGCAATGCTGATTGCACCCAGCCAGAAAAGGATAACCATGGGGCTGATGCCATTGATGATAAAGCCTTTCAGGAAGTAACGGAACTTCCCTTTGTCTTCTACTTTTTTGATTTCTTCTGTAATCGCCTTTCTGCTTTTGACGAGGCAGTGATAGAGCCCGAACAAAATAAGAATAGCGCCTCCACCATAGGCCATGTACACTTTATTCTGATCCTGATCGATAAACTGTGCCAGCCCGAAGTAACAGATAGTAACGTACATGATATCGCTGAGCGACACACCAAGGGCAACCAATACTCCGTTGCCAAAGCCACGTTCCACACTGGTTTGGAGGATGGCAAAAAAAACCGGCCCTACTAAAAAGGCAAGAACAAATCCCAGCTTGATTCCGTTAATAACAATCATGAATGCAGCATCACTGGTTGATGAACTCCACCCACTGATCGAGTTGTGTGCTTTTGATCACACGGGGAAATTTATTCTGTCCTCCTACTTTCCCTTTTGACTCCATCCAGTTGTAAAATGTTTTCACCGGCAACACATCCACCACTACTTCTTTCAACGCGGCAATGCGCTCTACGGCATAATCGTCATTCAGTTCTTTGAGGTAATGATCCAGTCGTTCCTTCAATACTTTTTTATCAACCGGATTATCGGTGCCTACATACCAGTGGTGAGCGAAGAGTGTTCCGTGCGGGATACCGGCTACGGTAAACTCCGGAATCTGAATATTCAATTCATCTGAGACCAACTCAATGGCTTTGTTCATGTTATCCACCGAAAGGTGTTCGCCACAGAGACTAAGGAAATGTTTGGTTCTGCCGATGATCACAATCTCTGCTTCTTCTACAGAAGTAAATTTGATGACATCACCAATCAGGTAACGCCACGCACCTGCGCAGGTTGAAAGCAAAATGGCATACTCTTTTCCTTCTTCCACCTCATCAATCATGAATGCTTCGGCTTCGGGTTTTATATCTCCGTTAGGAAGGAAGTTCTTATCTTCAAAAGGAACGAACTCATAGAAGATACCATTGTTCAGCACCAGTTTCATAGGCTTATGCCCGGGTGATGATTGGTAAGCAATAAAGCCTTCTGAGGCCAGGTACGTTTCGATATAGTGAATAGGTCTTCCTAATAGTTTATCAAAGCCTTTGCGATAAGGTTCGATGGACACACCTCCATGCACATACACACGCAGGTTGGGCCATAACTCATGAATGTTTTTTAGTTTGTAATGCGCAATGATCCGTTCAAGCAATATCTGCAACCACGCGGGCACGCCTACGATAATGCCGATATCCCAGTCCTGTGCTTTGTGAACAATCTCGTTCAGCTTCGCTTCCCAGTCGCGTGTTTTGGCGATTCGCTTGCCGGGTTTATAAAAATGCTGAAACCAGAAGGGAAGATTGGAAGCCTGAATACCGCTGAGGTCACCTTCAAAATAACTGCCTCTCTTATTTAAGTGCGTGCTGCCTCCGATAGCGAGAATACCAGCTTCAAAAAATTTAGCCGGCAAATCGTACTTCGACAGCGAAACCATCTGGCGGATACTGGTACGCTGAATGGCTTTGGTCATATCCTTGGTGACCGGAATATGTTTCGAGGCCGTTTCTGAAGTACCTGAGCTCAGCGCAAAATATTTCACACGACCCGGCCAGCATACGTTCTTCACTCCTTTGGTGGAAAGATGCCACCAGTCTTTGTAAATTTTATTGTAATCGTGCAGCGGTATGGTCTTGAAGGAGGAATAGAATATCCTGGGATTTTTACGGAACGTGGTCAGTATGTCATTGAAATTGTAGTACTTACCAAACTCGGTCTGGCTGGCAGTGATCATGAGTTCCTTCAGTTCATTTTTCTGAAGCTCGAAAGGAGAAGAGTATTCCTGTGCGAGATTTTCACGCAGTTTTATTCCTTTTTTAAGTAAGGTTCCTAAGATCGCCATATTTTTGTGTTCCCTTTAAAGAACAGTTAGTTCGGGCGGGCAAGTTAAAGAATGAGCATTAAAAATAACATAGTCCGTTTTCGGGAAGAACTGGCAGCGAAGCGTTGCGAATTGATTGCCGTGAGCAAAACTCACCCGGCTGAAAAAGTGGCCGAAGCCTACGAAGCTGGTCAGCGCATATTCGGAGAAAACAAAGTGCAGGAGATGACGGGCAAGTATGAAGTGCTGCCCAAAGACATTCAATGGCACCTGATTGGGCATTTGCAAAGCAACAAGATCAAATACATTGCACCGTATGTCTCACTCATCCATTCCGTTGACAGTGCGAAACTTCTGGAGGAAATCAACAAGCAAGGAAAAAAAACAGACCGCGTTATACCTTGTCTGCTGCAAGTTCATATTGCACAGGAAGAAACTAAATTTGGCTTTGATGAGAGTGAGCTGCTTCAGTTTATCTCTTCGGCAGAAATAAAAAATCTCACTCACATAAAAGTTGAAGGCCTGATGGGCATGGCCACTTTAACAGATAATGAAGACCAGATCCGTAAAGAATTCCGTCATCTTAAAAACTTATTCATCACCATCAGTAATCAAACTAATAAACCAGCGCACGTTTCCATGCAACATCTGTCGATGGGCATGAGTGCCGATTATCTTATTGCGATGGAAGAGGGAAGTACGATGGTACGGATAGGCACTGCTATATTTGGAGGAAGGTAAAAACACATCGATATAAACATCTCAATTATATGAATCAGCAAAACACTTTATTGACAGCAGCTATTTTTGGATGTTTAAGTGTGGGGTTAGGTGCTTTTGGTGCACATGCATTAAAAGCAACATTAACTGCCAGTGGTCGTCTTGATACGTTTGAACTGGCTGTGAAATACCAATTCTATCATACCCTGGCGCTACTTGCTTTTGGATTGCTGATGAGCAAACTGCCGGGAGCAGGAATGATGATCGCTTCCGCATTGATTGCGATCGGAGTTATTTTATTCAGCGGAAGCCTGTATGCCCTTGCGCTTACTTCGGTGAGAGTAGTAGCGTTTGTAACACCTGTGGGCGGATTGTTTTTGCTGGCAGGCTGGGTGGTGGCGGCTTATACGATTGCTTCAAAGAAGCCATGGTTGTAATGTATAAGATGATAATGAGATAAGATAACCGGTGTTGTCTGTGAGGACACTCTAGTCGTTAACTTAAGCATCGTTAGCGGCGAAATAGGTAGAGTTGTTTTTTATATCCAAGTTATTGTCGTAGGCACGAAAATACATTCCGTCCCTACAGGACTTGAGAGCCTCTTGTACATGGGCCTTGTTACCCATATTACGTTCCTAACGGAACTCAGAACCATCTTAAGTTAACGACTTGGTGAGGACACAGACCAAGGTGATGATGAAGGGATAAGGTAAACGATATTGGATTGAGATCAAGTTCGGCACCCGATGAAACGTTATAGTCATTTCGCGGGAATAAAGATTCGCATTTCATATAAGGCCCGTAGGCCGTAAATATAAAAAGTCACTGATTGGAAGGTCGCTGGCGACCTTCCAATCAGTGACTTTTTATGAGTTAGTTTGGTTCGAACGCCTGACGTTTGAAACAACTAACCAATTCAATTGCGCCTTTGTTCAAGACACCTTGCGGGTATATCATTCGCGCAAAATGTCGATGAACTCAAATTTACTGTAGACTTTTTGATTGACGGCTAATGTGACTCATCACTAAGGTGAGAGTTATCATTGAGATGTTGTAAAAAGAAAACTTAGTTAGAGACTTTCTTTTCCAGGACATTGGCTGAGAACGTCAGTTGTGCTGCATCGGCATTGCTGGCGTTGGAGATCACTGTAACTACTTTATTTTGCCGTCCGTATTTTCCTGAGCTATTAAAGGCAATCACAATTTCTGATTTGTTACCCGGCAAAATGGGATCACGTGTCCAGCCTTTGGGAACAGTGCACCCGCAGGTTACTTCTACATTGGTGATGACCACCGGCTCTGATCCGGTATTGGTAAACTCAAAGGTATGTTCCACTTTGTCGCCCTGAGTGATATCGCCAAAGTCATGTGTGGCACTTGCCCAGCTGATCATTGGGCCATTTTTTTTCGCACTGGTCTGCGCAAATGTGAAGGAGGCTGCTGCTCCTGTCATTACGATTGCTAAAAGAAATCTTTTCATATTTATATTCCGTGGGGGATGGGATTAAAACTATCTACGCAGAAAGGAAGACGTAAGTTCATTAAGTTCTATTTTAATTTACGTTTTTTAATTTAACGCTGACCCAGTTTCAAAAGTATCTATGAGCAATCCGATTGATGAGTTTTATGGCAACCGTTTGCGCCTGAGAGTTTGTGGTCTCTGCGTGCAGCATGACCAACTGTTGCTCATCCATCATGCCCTGTTACCTGGCGGTGAGTTATGGATGCCACCCGGAGGTGGTGTGGAGTTTGGCGAATCAGTGACTGATGCGTTGAAAAGAGAATTCCTGGAAGAAACCGGGTTGATCATAGAAGTAGAAGAACTTCTCTTCACCTGTGAGTTCATGCAAACTCCTCTGCATGCAGTCGAATTATTTTTCAAGGTGAAGCCGGTAGGTGGAGTACTCAGCACCGGACATGACCCGGAACTGGAAGAGCCCATCATTAAGGAAGCACGCTTTGTGCCCTGGACGGAACTGGCCCGATGGCAGCCGGAACGCCTTCATGGGATTTTCAAAAAAGTAAGCTCGCCCCCGCAAATCATGGGTCTGAGCGGCTATTTTAAATTGTAATTGACTGTGTTTAACGGTTTAAAATTTTTATAATTGCCAGACTAACGTAGACAAAAGTCGCTTTGCAAGTAACCACTGCCAGTTTTAAGCTGATCAAAAAGATCAAAGACGAAACGTTTGATGAAGAAAGACTTCATCAATATACGTTGCTCATCAACATTGGGGTGAGAGATCTTCAGGTAGCCGTGGTGGATACTGAAGACAGCCGCCTGATCTTTTTTGAAGACTATGTACTGGGCGATCTTTCTTCCTCGGACGATTGGCTGGGCCAGCTTCAATCTCTTTTTGAAGCACATCCCCTGCTGATGGCGGGCTTCTGGAAAATCGTTAAAATCGGCATCAAGAATAATAAGTTTGTACAGGTTCCGTCTTCTTTATTTTTAGAAGGATCGGCAGCGGAGTACCTGCGTTTCAATAGTCATTTTGATGAATCGAAAGAAGTAGTGTTATCGGATTCGCCTCAGCAATCGGGAGCCGTTACGGTATTCGCTCTTTACAAAAATGTGCATGAATGGCTGCAGGGTCTTTATGCCAATACGCATTTGAATTTCATTCACCAGTCGGCTTCGTTGATTGAAGGTGTGATGAATGCAGACACGCATCAGAATCCTCCACCGCTTTATCTCTACATTGATCGTTTCAAGCTTCATGTTATCTCTGTAAAAGAAGGTAAGCTGATTTATTACAACCAGTTTGTGATCAAACAGTTTTCTGATTACGTGAAGTACATCATGCTAGTGCTGAATGCGCTGAACATGGATCAGCAAAAAAGCAAAGTGGTATTGTGGGGATACATCGGCAAGAACTCTCCGCATTACCAGGAGTTTGTCAAATACATTCGCAACGTTTCATTCGGATCGCGCCCCGCTCACCTGAAGTTCGGCTACCAGTTTGACGAAATGCAGGAACATCACTTTTTTGATTTATACACGATTGATTTGCCTTAACGGCGATTCAACAAGTAGTGATTAAACACATCTCCCCCTTTCATTCTCAGTCAGATTCTAAATGTTAAGTCATGAAGCGCATTGCACTTTTTCCTGGTTCATTTGATCCGTTTACCAAAGGGCATGAAGACATTGTGTTGCGTGGATTACGCCTGTTCGATGAAATCATCATCGCGATTGGTTATAACAGCGGAAAGAACAAGCGCTACTTCCCCATTGAAGTAATGATTGATCACATCAGCAAGACGTTTGCCAGCTATCCCAATATAAAGGTGCAAACCTATGATGAGCTGACAGCCGAATACGCACGTAAACACAACTCGCATTTTCTGCTCCGCGGCCTGCGTAACACGACCGATTTTGAATATGAGAACAGCATATCACAACTCAACCGCAATCTGAACCCGGATCTGGAAACAGTATTCCTGATTACTTCACCTGAGCTGGCTGCGATCAGTTCATCTATTATCCGCGAAGTGCATCGCTATGGTGGAGATGTATCAAGCTTTTTACCGTTTAAGCTTTAAAATGTTTCGCTTAGCTGTTTCGTTTAATAAGATATTATTAAAAAGAGAATTTCTTTCCCGCAAATAGCGCAGATGAACGCAGATCTTTCAAACTGACACCTGGGTCTGTGTCCTCACAGACCGAACGACTATGCTACTGGTCTGTGAGGACACAGACCAGGGATATAT
>NNBV01003462.1_pt1 | contig 12778 bp, 10 predicted proteins | sample 1173771 | NCBI WGS metagenome assembly NNBV01 (sample SAMN07173938, study PRJNA388173) | plant metagenome | isolation source: symbiotic tissue sample KVS11 | place: Norway: Troms, Kvaloya island
TCAGGAGCTTTTTTTATTATATATTKTTAATGACTCAGCTACTTTATAAAGTTCATCCTTCCTTGCGCGCTGTACAGACGGCTTTCTATAGAAAGGGTGTAGTCGCGCAGAACAGAACCAAAGCCATTAAAAAATACCCTAAAGGTTTTAGAAACCTTTAGGGTATTTTTTAATGGCTTTGGTTGAGAGAGCCTTCTTTTTATTATGATCGCCAGCGATCATAATAAAAAGAAGGTGCAACATCGCGGCCTGCTAATTTCATCAAGCGTGGTATTAAGACTCTTGGGACAATCGATAAATGACATTTAATCGGGCAGAAATAATTCCATTCACCTGTGGGTTTAAAAAACCGTGGCTTGCTTATCCAATGAGAACGGTTCGTTTCTTTCCGAGGAAATTGTTAGAACTTTCATTTCACGATTTTATTAGAAATGCCTTTCAGTTGAACGATGTAGATTAAAATCGTAATGCGTAATTTAGGTTAACAAAAACACTACTTGCATGGCCGGATATTCAGGAACTCTGCTGTTGAAAAAGCTAGGTATCAAAGAAGGGTATCATTGTGCTGTTGTGAATGAACCAGATGCGTATTGGGGATGGCTTAGTCCTTTGCCGGAAGGAGTTAAGACTAAATCAAAGGCGAGCAAAGAGTCGCTTGATTTTGTTCATCTATTTGTGAAGGAAATGAGTGTATTTGAGAAAGAATTTATCAAATATAAAGCAGCGCTAAAGAAAGATGGGATGATGTGGATATCCTGGCCGAAGAAAGCATCGAAAGTAACCACCGATCTGGATGAAGGTAAGATTCGCGATTTTGGATTGGCGAACGGGCTGGTCGATGTAAAGGTTTGTGCAGTGGATGAAGTATGGTCCGGGTTGAAATTTGTGTTTCGGGTAAAGGACCGTTGACTTACTTCTTTCTTACCAGTACTGTTTTTAATTCAGTACCTAACGTTTTGCTGATGTAGCTCAGCGTGAGTGTATCTTTTTTAAGCACATACGCCTTCTCAAAAAATACCTGTTGAAATTTCGTATGCCCATCGGTACTGAGCATGTGCGAAGTGGCAGTGAGTATTTTTTTAGCCGTATCCAGTTTATAAGTAAACTCTCCTACATAGCTTTTTGCAATGCTCTCGTCCTGAAAATCATACCAGATAACTGAATTTGTTGAGTCCTTAGGATCAAATTTTTTCCCGGCTTCTTCCCAGCGACCCAGAATCTCGCCTTCATCTCCCATCAATCCTTTTGAACAAGAGGCTAACAGAGCGAATACAATGAATAAAACGAGGTATTTAAAACAACGCATAGTGATAGCAAAGTTATTTGAATAACCTTCTTAATCCTAACCGGTCAATTAAGTCACAATTTTGCTAATAGCCAAAGCGTGCCTGAGGCAAGGACGAATAGCAGGAAAAGAAAAAGCAGGGAAACAGGACGGTATGCTGTAATGACAGAACTGGCACTTTCACTCATCGCCTTATAGGTTTCGTTTTTATGCTGAAGGTTCATTTTGTGAAGCGTACTCCACTCACCCTCACCGGAAACATAAAAATTGAACTGGGAAGAATCAGGCAGGTTCAACTGCTGCCATCCGGAATGGCTTGTCCACATTGTTCCGTTCCATACCTGATCAATGCTTACATTTTCCTGCAAAGGAATAAGGATGCTGTCATAGCGTATGGCAGGTATTTCTGTGGAGGAAGAAATAACTTCGAAGTGAATAGGTTGCTCGGCAAATAATGGAAGCGGTGAAGTGAGATGAACTTTAAATTTATCCTGATTTTTTCGTGCTGTACCTTCAATGAGCGGCGACCATAAGCTGGCGTACTCATTCTGTTTTCCTTCCAGCATCAATCGATAGGTTTCATTCAAAAACTGGAAGCCGGTTTTGCCTGTGCCATTGTAAAAATGGCCGGAAAGTGTTTTGTTGTTCTTGTCCTTTAGTGAAGCCATGACAGCAGGCGATTCGTTTACACGTAGCGCAGTAGCAGGCAAAGTCAGTTTGCCTTTCCATTGTGCAGAAGTGAGCGAAACGGTATCGGTGTTTACGGAAGTCAATTCATAAGGAAAAAACTTTTGTAAGTTCTTCACCGGCTGACTGAAAATTAAAAGCAGTCCTAATCCTTTTTTTATAGATGTCTCTAAAACCTGCAACTCGGAAGCACTGAGGTCTTTCAATGCTTCCGGCGTAGTGATGAGCAAATCCAATGCGTTAAGAATGGGTTCACTTAATTTAGGCACTACTACTTTATCCTTGTTCGCATATTCGTATTTAAAAATATTTTTGGAAACCTGATAGCGCATAATCACCGCATGACCTTTTTCACCCAGGTAGTTTTTTAGATAGCGGGCTTCAAAGGTGGGGTATTGCTGAACGAAGAGAACATTGAGTTTCTTTTCAGGCAGTACTTCAATGGGAAGTTTTTGAGATTCGATGAGCTTGCCATTGGCTGTCAGTTTCAGTTCATAGATAAACTTACCTTCTTGTTTAGCAAAAGCAGCAAGTGAAAAAGGTACATTGCCTTTACCTTGTAATTGCACGGAGTCGTCTGCACCACCCGGGCCAATCAGTTTCAATGTGGCAGGGCCATCACCATAATTGATTTCTCCTTTAACAAAATTAGTCTGGTTGCTTTTGAATGGGTCATTATTTACCTGTGTAATTCCAACAGGTGTTTTCCCTTTCAGGTAATCGAAATGCAGATCGTATTCCTCCAGTGCAGCAGATGGAATACCTTCACCCAATACAAAACGAATATCTTTTGCATCGGCTTGCAACGAATGCCAGGAAGAGACTACTTCTGATTTAGGATAAGAAGCCGCATCGAATGCACGAATGGTGCGCAATGCAAATTTATCGACAAGGCTGTCTGCTGATTTTTTATCATAGCCTTGTGTAAGAAGTAAAGCGGAGCCGATGGTCTTTTCTACTTTGATCGAAGGACGAAGGAATAACGCAGTAAGAGAAAATACGATGACAAGCTGCGCGATGATACGCAACGCCAGGTAGCGATGCTTTCGCTGAAACTCTTTCCAGATGAAAAACGCACCGAGCAATAGCGCTACAGCAATAACAATCGCGACAGGAAAAATAGAATTGAAAATCAGTCTGTCAGCGTTCATGCTTCAATGCTTCGAATTGTTTTAAAAACTGGAGGTCTAAAGGATGTGAAGTGTTTTGTTTTGCTGCGGGTGAAGCCACTTCAGCAGGCAATACATTCCAGAATGATTCGCGTATGGTGATCAATGCTGGTCTGATTCCTTCTTGTTGAAGTTCGTTTGTGTTCAATGATTTTAATAACGATAGTGTTTTCAGATAAGCGCCCGGTTCGCGAATGGCTACGCCAGCCAGCTCGTTGCCGGCTTTTTGTAATGCTGTCTTAGCGGCAGGAGTAATCACCGGTTTTTCTTTTTGAAGTAATGTTTCAATAGTGATCAGGCCCTGATGGATTCCAGGAAATGACATAGGTTTCTTACCATCGTTTTTGTTGAATGAAGTAGTGAGTTCTGATAAATCTCCACTGAGACGCTTCTCTTCTTTAAGTGGAGGAGGATCAAAGCCAGAGCGATGCACATACACGCGCGAGTCATTACTGATTTCTTTCAGCAGCTTAAGGATTTTGTATTGATAAGGCAACGATTGATCAGGCTGATACATACGCAGGTGAAGTTCCGCATCCCACATTAATGTAAGCGCAGCCTTTAATTTTGTCTTGATAGATTGTTCGAAGAAGGTAGCTTCATCAGCATTGTCATGGCTGTGTGTGAAGGCAGCCATCGGATTTTTATCCTGCTCTTGTTCTGAGCCTTGTTTGGTTTCATGGTCGTGATGATCTTCATTGCCTCCTTGCTTTTTGTCGACGAGGTTATGTTCGTTTTCTGTATCGTGCGCGTGACCAAATTTTTTCATCACGTCTTCGATCTTTTCATCGGCATCTGCTTCCGTGGGAAGGGTAGCTTGTGCTAAACCTGATTCGGCTTCTTCACCCATAAACTGGCCGTAGCGAAGGCGTAATACTTTTTGATCATAGCCGAGCTCATTGCTTTTAGAATTAAAATCTTCTTTTGTTATTTTTTTCTCTTTTCTCTCCGCTAAAATCTTTTCGCTATCAATGATAATCTGTCGCTGGCTTCGGAAATATTCCGGCATCAGGTCAACTCCCAATCCCTGGTCTTCGGTCATTTCATAAGTGGCAGTATCTTTTAACGCGATGAAGAATGTTTCCGTGCGTGACTTATTGGTAAGCGGCTGTTTGTTGTCGAACGCTTCGATATAGAAATAGAGCTCATCACCGGGTTCAAGTCCTAACTTCACCAGATCAATAGAGCGGGTAGCCTGCTGTAGCTTACCTGCAAACTGTGTGGGCTTAAAGAAACGCAAAGTCTCTTCACGAAATTTTACGGACTCACCACTTCCTTTGCTCACGGTAGCAATGATATGAGAATCTTTTAATCCGAAGTCGTCACTTAACGTAGCCTTAAGATCAACGACCAGCTTATCTGTTAATTTTAATTCTATGAACTGAGCAAGATTAGCAACTACAATCCGCGGTGCTTCATCTTTGATCACTTCAATAGGATAATAATCGGATTGATGAATGACGTTGGACTGATCTTTCCAGGTGAACTGATAAAATCCACCATCAATAAAAGTGCGCTGAAATGCATAGATATCTTTTTTAGACTGCAGACGGACGCTATCTTTTCCTGAGAAAATCAGCGACAAATCAGCAGGTGTGCCATTAAATTTAAATTCCCACTTCACTGAGCTGCCCTCTATTATCTTCAATGGAAGATGAGAAGAGGAGGACACTGAAGCTTGTGTGTAGGAGGGGGGATTAACGGTGATGTTAATTTTATCTAATGTGGTAGGTGCTGGTTCATTTTTCTCCGGGGAAGAAGAGAGTGAGGAAGGGTTCTCTTCCAACGACTGATTAGAAGAAACAGGCTTATCATAACGACTGGCTGCAAACGCTATACTTAAGCCTATCAACAGAATAACGGAAGCCGTAAGAAGACGATTCGGAAAGCGGATTTCTCTTTCCAGTGATTGAAGCTTTTGAAGTACCTGTGATTTTTGCAGATGCTGAAGAGCAGATAGTTCGTTCGTGTTATGTAAAAGCAAATCGGTGCTGGACTCTAATTGCGGATAATGATGATTGAGATAAGTAGCAATGCGCGATTCATGAAATCCATAAAGATTCAGTGAAACCACGCGATAAATGATAATGGCGATACCGATACCTATAGCAAGAATGAAAGGAAGTGTGGATGAAACGGAAAGAAAATCACCAATAGCAAAAACCAAAATGGAAATGCCGGTTGCCAGCATAACCGTTTCCAATCCTCTCTGAAAGAGATAACGGTTTTTGATTTTAGTTAAAAGATGCCGCTCGTTGCTCATTGATTTCTTTTATAGGAGATCATTCGTTCCGCCACCCAAATAAGAAGGATCAAAACAATTAGTACATTATCCAGGGGAGAAAAGGCAAACGCAATGGCACCTTGCTTTGATTCACCGGATGGTGCAGACCACATCATTTCTTCCGGCATGGTGCGCTGATCTTTTTTATTGGCAATTTTCCATTGCTCCTTGTCGGAAGAAATGATCTTTGCTAACTCTACTACCAGGTTTTCATTCAAAGCAACTTCTTCGTTAAGTCTTTTTGATAGTTGCCAGGTGGAGTTCGATTGTTGCTGCAATAGGAGTGTGGATGAATTAGTGTGATAAAAGATAACCGATGAATTTGATTCAGGTAGTGGTTTTTCGGAGAGCCAGATGAGCCAATTGCTATTTATGTCCTTTGATAAAATATCAGTTCCAGATTCTTTAATGATCAATTGCGCCGAACCATTTTTCTGAATAGCATAGAATGAGGCAAGGATTATTTTTCTGTCGTAACTAAAGTCAGCATCGCTCGCTAATGTGATCGTAATCGTATCAGGAGAATTTATTGTAATAGAGTCTGTGTTTGTTTTGAAAATTTTCTGCCCCGGAAATACACTTGCCGCATTCGAAGTGTAATGCGTGCTTTCGTTTTGTAGTGATCCCGTTCGGATACTCACGCTGTCTTTTGTTTTCTGTGTGGCAGCGATGAGATAATCTTTTGGTATTACGGGCAATGTTATCCATTGTACGGATGCAGGTCGTTGGACACGAGCTCCTTTGAAGTCACTGGCCCGTGCTGATGAAATAATTACAGCTTCGGAAATACCCTGTATTTGCAGTTGCTCTGACAATGACCAGTAAGACGTGTTGGCAATTGCGGGGTTTGATGAGTTTGTAGAAAGTTCATGTAATTCAAAACCTTCCTTAATCAAACTGTCAGCAAGTGATTTTGCCTGTGGATTGTCTTTTAAATCCTCTTCAAGCATTACCCAATTTTGCTGCGTACTCTTTTGCTTTTGTAATCCACTGATAAAAAAGACAACCAGTATAATCAGCAGACAGCGTAAAATGAACAATAGAATTTCATTCAGGCGCAGGCTTTTGAACTGTTGTGTATTCGCATCTTTTAAATGACGAAGACTACCTACAGGTATTACTTTTCCTTCCTTCCTGCTAAGCAGGTGAATCGTCAACGGAACCAGCAAAGCGGATAGCGCCCAGAGCCAGGATGGATTTACGAAACTCATCAGCGCATTAATTTTTTACGGATGGTTAAAAAACTCCGAAGCACTTTCTCTACCTCTTCGTCAATACTGATCAGTTGATAGTTGATTTGCTTCTCCAGCATCCAGTTGCGCGATGCTGTGATCCAGTCATTTACTTCACCGGCATAGTTTTTCTGTTGCGTCCGGGTATCTACTTTGATACGCTGCCCGGTTTCCAGATCTTCAAACGTATAGGATCCGTCATAGCTCAGCTCCATTTCCTTTTTGCCGATCAAATGAAATACGATCACTTCATTGCGCGGAGTTTTAAGGCGGCTAATGAAATTCTGAAGATCACTGTTGTCATCGTAAAGATCGGTGATGAAAATGATCATCTCTTTACCATGATGATTATAAATGTGTTCTAACCCATTTCCCTTCTTCCAGGTGCTTTCGCTCTTTGCTGAAATGAGTTCGTTAAGAAAGCGCATGAATTGCTGCTGTTCGAAGCGAGGTTCGATAGAGTTGATCTGCTGATCGTTGACAGTATATAATCCAAACGTGTCGCTTTGCTTGCGCGCGAGGTAAGCCAATGCCGCAATCATGATTTTCGCAAACTGAAATTTGGAGAGCCCATCTTCCTGATACGACATCGACTGACTGGCATCCAGCATAAACTTCACCGTGATGTTGGTTTCAATCTCCGACTGCTTGATGTAATAGCGCTCCGATCGGGCAAACATTTTCCAATCCAGCTGACGAAGATCGTCACCAGGCTGGTAACTTCTGTACTGACTGAACTCCTGCCCGGCACCTACGCTCTGACTTTTATTACTTCCACTCATGAATCCCTCCACGATGATGCGCGCCACCAACTCCAGCCCACTTACCGTGTTCAGGATTTCTGGTTTCAGCAAATCTTTAATCTGGGAATTCACCTGGTGAGTTAAAAGTTAATCGTTAAGAGTTAATGGTATGGTTTGCTTATTGTTATTGCCTGTTGTCAATTTCCGTTAAGGTGCAATGCGAAGTGATGCCACTACATGCTCAATCAGGTTCTTTGTTACTTCATCGGCAGTAATGCCATCTGCTTCTGCTCTGAAGTTCATTAATATCCGATGACGCAATACAGGATAAGCCATGTGACGGATGTCTTCCTGTGTTACTGCGAAACGACCTTTCAATAATGCTCTTGCTTTCGCAGTGAGGATCAACGCCTGTCCTGCACGAGGACCTGCACCCCAGCGTACCCACTCTTTTACAAACTTCACTTCGGTCTGGTCAGGTCGTGTGCCGCGCACCATCTGGCTCACCATGTTAATCAGGTCAGGACTGATGTGTACTTCGCGTACCAGCCGTTGTGCTTCTACTATTTTTTTTCCTTCAATTACACGATTGACCTGTGCTTTCTTTTTCCCTGTGGTGCTTTCCAGAATAGCGCGTTCTTCTTCTGCAGTGGGATATCCGATCCGGATGTAGAGAAGAAAGCGATCGAGCTGTGCTTCCGGCAACGGAAATGTTCCTGCTTGCTCTATGGGATTTTGTGTTGCGAGAATAAAGAACGGGCGCTCCAGCGGATAAGTGACACCTGCATACGTCACTTCAAATTCCTGCATGGCTTCGAGCAAAGCCGATTGTGTTTTGGGTGAAGTACGATTGATCTCATCGGCCAATATGATGTTGGCAAACAAAGGGCCTTTGTTAAATTGAAAGATGCGCTTTCCCGTAGTGTGATCTTCTTCCAGTATTTCCGTACCAATAATATCGGTAGGCATCAGATCAGGGGTGAACTGAATCCGTTTGAATTTAAGTTCAATGGCTTCTGAAAGCGTGCGGATCATCAGTGTCTTTGCCAGGCCGGGCACACCTTCCAGCAATGCATGGCCTCCGGCAAGAAATGTAACCAGTAGCTGATCGATGGTTTCTTCCTGACCAACAATTACTTTTTTGATTTCCTGTTTCAGGTTGTTCAAATCAGTAATGATTTCCTGAACTGATTTCTCCACGGTACTTAATTCTGCGCTCATATTTTTTTATTAATAGTCGGGCTTCAATCAACTTGTTAAAGCATACATCACAATATTCACACTAAAGCGGGTATTGTCTATTTTATAGAATCGTTTGTTTCTGAAATCATAATCCCATTCGCAACCGTAATCTTTGTTGCTATACAGCACTCCGATCTTTCCGTTTACTTCAATCGCCTTGAGGTAATTGTGTACAATGTCATCGCCCCAGCCGTTCAGTTCCTGTGCCGTAGTAGGAGGGCCCTCAAACTTGAAGAAAGAAGAATAGATGGGATGTGTATTCGGTATTTTCTTTAAGGCTTCAGCCCCGAAGATACGTTCCATCTGAGACTCAAATGATTTTGAAAAAAGACCGTCAATGTCATGGTTACAATCATCGACAAAAACGAACCCCCCGTTATTCACGTACTTTTCAAAGTTGGCGCGCTCCTGAGCGGTAAACTCGACCAGCTTGTGACCACTGAGGTAGCAAAACGGACAACGGAAAATTTCTTCACTGCCCAGCGAGATAATGTTTTCGCGCGTATCTACCGGCAGGGTAGTGTACTCGATCAGCGAGTTGAGCAGATTGGAAGGCATACGCTGATCCACATCCCAGTCTCCTGATTCATATTGCAGGCGGGTGAAGAAGAACTTATTTTCCAGTCGCATGGGGTTATTACCGGGATTCAATTTTTACGATCTGCAATTTTAAATTTTAAACGATGATTACTGCATTTTTCTTCCTGAATTATATGAGCGGAAAGATGACCGTATGGCAATTAATTACAATCGATTTCCGCTATCCCCTGTATTGGAGTAAATGTGTTTCCCACCAGCAAGCAGATGCGATTTGATAAATTCTGCATGAACGCCCCTGATCATTAGTAAGCGTATCCCTCACAGGTAAAGCGGGTACGAAAGCGCAGAAGGAAAAGAATCACATTGATCCGATTTGCAGACTGCGCATGAATGAGTTTTGTTATCCAATGTCGCTAGCGACCTTGGATAACAAAATTGTAGGAGGTTGAATAGTTGATCAAACGCCATGCGTTTGATCAACTATTCAACCTTATCCCGGGTGCCTGCAGGTAAAGATGAAAAGCGCGTTCGTTCTTCCACCCGTCTGTCACAAAATGAAATCAAGAGATGTACTTCGGCAAGGTCTGTCTCCAGGACTGAACATGTCTCGAAACAGAATCGACTTCTAACTTCTTTCCTGCAGATGATGATAGGTGCAAATAGCGCAGAATAAAAAAGAATAGCGTTGATTCAATTTGCAGGCTGCGCATAAATAAGCATTGTTATCCAAGGTCGCTGACGACCTTGGATAACAATGCTCCTGGAAGTTGAATGGTTGCTCAAACGCCCGGCGTTTGAGCAACCATTCAACTTTATAACGGGCGCCTACAGGTTAAGATGCGAAGTGCGTTCATTCCTTCGCCCGTCTGCTACAAAATGAAATCGACAAAACGCGTTTGATAAACCAGATATGAATAGTTGAATCGGGAAAAAACCTATTTACGTTAGATGGCTTTATCCATCAAGGATTTTTCTTGTAGTCTACTCTCACATCCCTAAACATAAATGCATTATCACTGATTCTTATGTCCTTACCGCTGGAAATAGTCACATTTCTGAGAATGACTTCTCTTGTTTTGACATAGGGAAATTTTTCCTGGTAAGTATCGTCTTTCATATCAGGATTGAAGTTTGCAAAAATAGCAGGGCCTTTATAATCATCCGGATGAGTGGAGTCATTGATCTGAAGATTCTCAATGGTGATGCGTTCAGGCATATAGCATGTATAGCCGAAATCATGCAAGCCGGAATAAGACCCTCCGATCAGGCTGGCATTGATCGCGCTGCCACCAGCTGGTATGAAGATACAGTTTCGGATAATGAATTCTCCCTGCCACGTGCTGCCATAGTCGGGGCGCAGGTTGATGAGATTTCTTCCACGGATGGTGGAGTTCTCCACGATCAACGTTCCGCTACCTATCGCATTGATTCCCATGTGTCCCATTGTTGAGTTGCGAATGGTGGCATTGGCTACTCCCATGTGCGCATCAAAGCGCGAAAAGGTGCAACTGTCATACAATAGATTTTTACTGTAATTGGAACCCATGATTCCCCAAAAGGTATTATCATTGATATCATTGGTCTGCCTGCAATTCACGAATGAAACATTCAAAGCGCGATTCACCGAGATGTCATACGTGCCCATGGAAACAGGTTTGTCTGCTCTGCCAATGGTGCTGTATGTTTTGTGTCCCGTGAGGATTGTATTCTTAACCGTAACAGCTGAACAGTCACCAATATTGATGAAACCACCATAAGGCGCTCCATGATCTCCTTCACCCGTGATGCGATGTTCAAGCCGGTCAACAACAACATTGGAACGTCTGATCGCCAGGTTCCGTGCATAGTAGTTGTATTTCGATTCAGCTTTGTTGGCAATGGTAGTAAAACGGCCTCCGGTAATGGTCAGTTTTTTTTCGTCAATGGGCAGAGCAGTGATATCCGTAATCTGGTCAAAGTCCCAGATGATGGGAGCACGCCTATCCACGTTGCCGTTTTTATCAACAACAAAAATATCCGTTTGTGAAGCTCCATTGTTTGGATTCAGACCAAAGCGGATATAACGTTTAATATTGGAATCAGTCACCGTGATCAGGCATGCCGCGGGTAACGAACTGTTGATTTTTCCCTGGTTCCTCTTCAATGAAGAGATCGACTCAATTTTAAACGGCTGCAACGTAGAGCTGACCATGAAGACAGAGGCATTACGATTTTGCACTTCCGTATCGTCAATGATAAAGGCAGCCGTACCAAAATCGGTGTCCGTCTGGATGATGGCTGTGCGTTCTTTTCCACCAATGTAGTAAGAGGATCCTTCATTCGCCTTCACTAAAAGACGATACTGATTGGCAAATGCATGGGTTGCAGCGATAGCATCGATATCATCGGTTTTGCCGTCACCCCTGGCACCGAAGTCGTTATAATAAACCAGTCCACGCGATTTAAATTTACGGGTATCCTTTTCCGAGACATTAATAAGTAATTCTCCTTTTTCATTGGTGCGTACATACGTTTTCTTTTCATTGGATGTAATTATCACATTCCCAAGCGGATCTTTGGTTTGCCCTCGTGTTATAGTAATACCGGTTAAAAAGAAAAACAATAAGAAAACAGACGTAGCGTGTAGCGATTTCATAATGAATGTTTGATGACTTGTAGTATGATAGACGTTAACATAGAAGATATCCCTGACAATGAATCAGGGATATCTATCAAATTAAAGTATAAACGGCATATGATAAGCTTGAGAGGCTTCTCACAGATGAGAATCAATGCTCTTGGAAGTTGAATGGATTGATCAAACGCCCAGCATTTGATTAATCATTCAACTTTATCCCGGAGCGCCTGCAGGTGAAGATACGAAGTACGTTCGTTCTTTCGCCCGTCTGGCACAAAATGAAATCGATAGATGAACTTTGATAAGTTCTGCAAGGACGCAAAACTCATAATCTTTTAGTAAGCGTGTTCCTCACAGGTAAAACGGGTGCGAAAGCGCAGGAGGAAAAAGAATCACTTTGATCCAATTTGCAGGCTGCGCATGAAAGAGCATTGTCGGGTAAGGTCGCCAGCGACCTTACCCGACAATGCTGTTAGAGGTTGAATGATTAATCAAAAGCTCAGCGTTTGATTAATCATTCAACTTTATTCCGGGCGCCTGCAGTGAAGATGCGAAGTGCGTGCGTTCTTCCGCCCGTCTTATACAAAATGAAATCGGGAGATGTACTTTGGTAAGTTCTGCAAGGATGGAAGACTCCAGATCTCTGGTGAGCACGTCACTCACAGATGAACATAGGTGCGATCAGCGCAGATGGAAAAGAATAGCGTTGATCCAATTTGTAGGCTGCGCATGAAGAAGCTTTGTCAGGTAATGTCGCCAGCGACCTTACCTGACAAAGCTGTTGGAAGTTGAGAGGTGATCAAACGCCCGGCGTTTGATCACCTCTCAACTTTTATCCCGGGCGCCTGCAAATGAAGATGCGAAGTGCGTTCGTTCTTCCGCCCGTCTGGCACAAAATGAAATCGACAGATGTGCTTTGATAAGTTCTGCAAGGGAGTATAGCAAATAAAAAAAAGAAGGCTGCCTCAAGATGTATGAG
>NNBV01000617.1_pt1 | contig 12768 bp, 5 predicted proteins | sample 1173771 | NCBI WGS metagenome assembly NNBV01 (sample SAMN07173938, study PRJNA388173) | plant metagenome | isolation source: symbiotic tissue sample KVS11 | place: Norway: Troms, Kvaloya island
TGGTAATAATGTCGTTGCCGCTTCCACCAACTATGCTGTCATTGCCCGCATCACCAACTAAGTTATCATTCCCCGCACCACCGCTAAGGCTATCGTTGAATGTGCCACCAATTAAGGTGTCGTTACCGCTACCACCTTTGAGGTTAAATCGCTCAATGTTACTGTAAAAAGTGCGGTTGCTGGCGTCGCTGCTTTGGTAGGAGTTGCCGAATTTGCCAATGTTGAGTGTTAAAGAAGAATAATCAACTACTAAGATATCTGTGCCAGTACCGCCATCTACTTCGTCTGTGCGTCCCAATCCCGCGTTAAGGGTGTCGTCTCCAGCATTGCCGTTGATGATGTCATTGCCTGAAGTACCCGTCAGTGTGTTGTTACCAGCATCACCGTTGATTAATGCCATAAATATATCCAAAAATTAAGAGGAGAACTTGTCTAAGAAATTTCAGCAAAAATTTACTATTATTTAGGTCAAGCGAGAAACTAAATAATAGGCAAGATTAAAGTTAACTATGTTGTGTTTTGTAAAAAGGTCTACAATCTTCTCAATTTAGGCTTAGGGAATATTGCTCAACCTTTGCTGAGTTTGGTTTATTCGGAATTGCCTAATTCATGAACTTTTGAAACAAAATAAACGCATCTAGATTTATATGTGTTGACCCCACAAAAAGTAACAGTGTTTTACTAGCTGTGTTTACAAGCATTATTTGACAAAACTCATTGATGAATATTCCGGCATCCTATAGGTTATTTGGGAATAAATCAAGTAGTTTTACTGAATTTATAAGTACAGCAATTAACGCTCTTCTATGACCTGGAGAGAGAATAATCCAAGCGATTAAAAATCGCGGCTACACAAACTCTCGTCCGCCTGCGCGGACTAAACCCAAAATAGGGTTTCAAATTTAATCTGACGAGAGTAATAAAAGAGTGTTAAGCGTCAAGTTAGGGATAGAATTGCGTAGAAACATTCAAAGTCCCTAAGCTCACACTTACTGCTGAGATAAACGTCGCATTTCTTCACCCGCCAACATCTGATGGGCTTGTGCCAACACTTTTGGTATTTGATCAGCGCGGGGATTCCGGGCTAGACATTGCCGTAAGTCTAACTCATCTAGCCGATCAGCTTTGTTGCCGGGGAACCAGTGGCCACCATTGCCAAGCAGGTTGTAGCGCATTTTAGCGTAGTCTACCAGATCGTAGGCGATCGCTAAATTCCGCAGCCACAAAATCACCCGAATATTGACCTCACCAGGGGTTTGGTCAAAGGTTGGGAGATTTGTTTCCCAGGATTTTACCCAATCTTCTCCCAAAGTAGCGATCGCTTCTTCTTCCAATCTTGCTAAAATTAGTGGCAAAATTTCTGATGCCCGATCTATTAATTCTAAAGTCTTCAGGTGTTCATCAAAATCTTCTGGTTTTGCTGCTCCTAAACTTAGTGTATGCACCTCTTGATGACTCAAACAAAACAAATCATTAAACACCATTGGACTCAATGGGGCGCAAAGATTGACTAATTTTTGTGGAGGTTCATACAATAAACCTCCTTTATTCGATGGACTAATAATAAACACCCCCATGTCGTGGCGTTTAGCTGCTTCAATTGCCGCCCAATTCCATTGATTAATGTAGTACCAATGCAGGTTCACATAATCAAATTTATTGGTATTAATTGTCTGCACAATCACATCTGTTGAGCCATGTGTAGAAAAGCCAATAAATCTAACTTTTCCCTCAGCTTGTAACTGCTGCGCTACTTCCAAACAGCCACCGGGACGGATACTGTCATTTAACGATTCAGCGTGATTGATGCCGTGCAACCCTAAAAGGTCAACATAATCAAGCTGGAGATTTTTCAATGATTGTTCAAATGTCTCCCGGAATTCTTTTGCATCTGCCTTTGGGCTGACTTTGGTCTGAACAATCAACTTTTCACGGGGAAACTGGGGCAATATTCTCCCCAATTGCATTTCGGAAGTGCCATAACCACGGGCAGTTTCAATATGATTAATCCCAACCTCGACTGCCCTTCTAATAGTTGCTTCCAGATTTGCCTGGTTATCAGCAGGAATTTCATGATTGGGAACATCCTCCCATTTAAACTGATATCTCATGCCACCGCAGGAAAACACTGGCATCTGTAACTCTGTGCGTCCAAATCGTCTATATAGCATCAGTAAATTGTGGATTGCTTACCAACTTAAAATCTAAAAACGATAGTCATTCGAGCTTTCAGTGCCACAATCATTACCTCTGTTCAATCTGTGACACTAGCAATATTCATCGCATTATTAAATCGGTCAGGTCTTTTGGTTATTGGACTGTTACCAATATTCCAGTTCCACAGAATAATTATCTCATCCTAGTTATCACTAGCAGGCATTTTTCCATTATTCTTCCAATTGTTTTTTAGACTCAAAAACGGCAAAACCACCCAGTATTTCTGAGTTGTGGGCAGGATAGCTGAGGGAAAAGTTCAAATTAATTCTTTGGAGACTGTGCTTGGCTTAAGCAATTTCTCAATGTTTCGGCTAACACTTGTACATGGGGTTCCTTAAGTATCTCAAGGTGAGAACCGGTTATATGATGAACATCCAATCCTCCAACTACCAGGTCGCCCCAGCCAAATTGAGGATCGTATTGTATACCTATAGCTTCGTCCCGACTTTGATCATCTGTCCGCAAAAGGATAGCTCGACCAAGGTAAGGTGAAAAGATATATTCACTGATGGCTTGAATGTTAGTATCTATAATCTTTAAGTGCTTGTCAGTTTCAGGTAAATAAAGTGCCCCTTCCAAGTAACGCTTATATCTTTTATTTTGGAGACGCTGCTCACGCCAATAGCTCCATTTCACAGCCTGTTGCCAAAGGTAGGTAGGCCCTTGTTGAACCAAATTTTCTAAATGCAAAACAACTCGCTTGAGAAATGACGCTCGCCATTTATAACCTGGACGACAACTATCAAGCATAACTAGAATCCCAACTTGTTCACCTTGCTCTTGGAGTTGTCGAGCCATCTCAAAAGCAACTATACCTCCAAAAGAATAACCTCCCAGAAAATAAGGCCCACTGGACTGAAGGGTCTGGATTTCTTGAATATAGTGAGTTGCCATATCTTCAATCCGTGTATGGAAAGGGAATTTTTCATCTAGCCCTTGTGGCTGTAGTCCATAGAATGGTTGCTCTAAACCTAGATGCATTGCCAATTCACGGAAACACAAAACTTCTCCACCCAATCCGTGAATACAGAAAAAAGGTGGCTTGGAACCATTGGGTTGAATTTCTACTAGGGATGACCAGCTAGATTTTGATTTCTCTAAGGTATTTACTAAAGCCAAGTTTCTTGCTACATCTTCTTCTTGAGAAATTATTTTGGCTAGAGCCTCTACAGTACTTGACTGGAAGAGAATGGCAAGAGGTAGATTTTTACTAAATGTCTTCTCAATTTGCCAAAACAGTTTTACTGCTAATATTGAGTGTCCTCCTAATTCAAAGAAGTTGTCCCTGACACCGATAGGCTGGACACCTAAAATTTGTTCCCAAATTTTGGTTAGCTGGAATTCTAATTCATCACGGGGAGCAATATAGGTGTTTTCTGAATCAAGTCTTGTTGAGTCTGGTGCTGGTAAAGCGCGGCGGTCGATTTTGCCATTGGGGGTTAAGGGTAGGGTGTCTAGTAAAACGAAAGCACTAGGCACCATATATTCTGGCAGTTGCTGTTTGAGGAAGTGGCGCAGTTCGTCTGTGTTTGGTGTCTGTTCTGGGTGAGGAACGATGTAGGCGACTAGTCGCTGGTTTTCTGGATTATCAACTCTAGCTGTAACGACGGTTTGCTGTATGGTGGGATGCTGCGCTAGTAAAGTTTCAATTTCTCCAAGTTCGATGCGGAAACCACGAATTTTTACCTGATGGTCAATTCTACCGATGTATTCAATGTTGCCATCGGGAAGATAACGAGCTAAGTCTCCAGTTTTATAAAGCTTCTCGCCTTCTTTAAAGGGATGGGAAATAAACCGCTCGGCTGTTAACTCTGGACGGTTGAGATAGCCTCTAGCAACTCCGACACCACCAATATAAAGTTCACCAATAGCACCCAATGGCACTGCTTGTAGATGGGAGTCGAGGATATAAAGTTGCGTGTTAGCGATCGCTCTGCCAATGGGTACACTTTTTAAGTTATTCTCTCTTTGACACTGCCAAAAGGTGACATCAATTGCCGCTTCGGTAGGGCCATAGAGGTTGTGTAGTTCGCATCCCATTCGCTCAAAAAACCGCTCTTGGAGGTCAACGGGTAAGGCTTCTCCACTACAAAACACCCGCTTTAGAGATTTGCAACGTTCTAGCCCCCTGGTTTCTAGAAATATCTGCAACATGGAGGGGACAAAATGTAGTGTTGTAATTTCCTCTTCGGCGATGGTGTTGATTAAGTAAGTTGCGTCTCGCTGTCCCCCTGGTTGAGCCATCACTAAACGCGCCCCTGTCAATAGGGGCCAGAAAAATTCCCAAACTGAAACGTCGAAACTAAAAGGCGTTTTTTGCAGAACGCTATCAGTTCCAGTTAACTTGTAAGCGTCTTGCATCCACAGCAAGCGATTACAAATTCCTCGATGGGTGTTCATCCCGCCCTTTGGTTTGCCGGTGGAACCAGAGGTGTAAATTACATAAGCTAAATCAACAGGTTTGACCCTTGAATTGGGATTGGTATCGCTTTGTTGGGAAATCGTTTCCCAGTCGGTATCTAGACAAAGTTTTTGGCTACTAGTAGGGAGATTCTCAACTAAATTCTTTTGGGTTAACAACACTTTGGCTTGACAATCCTCTAGCATATATGCTGTGCGTTCTTGAGGATATTCGGGATCAAGAGGTACATAAGCGCCACCAGCCTTGAGAATCCCTAACAACCCGACTACCATTTCTAAGGAACGCTCAATACAAATGGCTACTAGGACATTTGGTTGGACTCCACAAGTTTGCAAGTAGTTTGCTAGTTGATTGGCGCGACTATTTAGCTCACTATAGGTAAAGTGCTTATCTGCAAATTTTACAGCGATCGCATCTGGTGTTTTCTCTACCTGCGCTTCAAATAACTGGTGCAAACATTGAGATAAGTCATAGTCAGCTTGAGTATTATTCCATTCAAATAGCTGTTGATGCCGTTCTGTTGTTGTTAACAGAGGTAAATCTGAAAGATGCTGTTCTGGGTTGGCGACGATACCTGCAAGTAAAGTTTGGAAATGCCCTAGCATTCGAGCGATAGTTGTCGCATCGAATAAATCTGTGTTGTATTCAATTCCACCTTTGATCCCCTCTGAAGTTTCTTCCAAATCGAGGGTAAGCTCAAACTTTGCTGCGCCGCTATGAATTTCTAGAGGGGTAATGGTCAATCCCGGAAGTTCCCAGAGTTCCCTTGGGGTATTGTGGAAGGCAAACATTACCTGAAATAACGGTGAGTGACTCAGGTCTCGTTCTGGCTGTAGTTCTTCTACTAGTTTCTCGAAGGGCAGGTCTTGGTGGAAGTATGCTTCTAGTGTTACTTCTCGAACTTGAGTAAGTAACTGTCGGAAACTTGGGTTGCCTGAAAGGTTAGTGCGGATGGCTAGGGTATTGACAAAGAACCCAATCAACCCTTCAGTTTCAATTTGGTTGCGACCAGCAATGGGAGAACCGATGAGAATGTCTTCTTGCCCAGTGTAGCGGTGCAGTATTGTTCCAAAAGCTGCCAGCAATGTCATGAAAAGGGTAACACCCTGCTGACGCGAGAGTTCTTTTAGCGATGCACTCAGGGTTTGGGGTAGCATCAGGGATTGCACTGCTCCCCGGTAAGTTTGGACTGGTGGTCGTGGTCGGTCGGTTGGTAATTCTAATACAGTATTAGCGGCTGCTAACTGGGTTTTCCAGTAGTTAATTTGGCTGGAGAGGATTTCACCCGATAGCCACTGGTGTTGCCAGACAGCGAAATCTGCATACTGAATAGGTAATTTTGGCAGTGGGGAAGGCTTACCGCTCAAAAAGGCTTCATAAACGGCTGCTAACTGCTGCCAGAAAATGCCTAGTGACCAGCCATCTGAGGCGATGTGGTGCATGACTAACAAGAGTATATGCTCCTGTTCGTCTATCTGAAGCAAGGTAGCTCGCAGCATCAAGTCAGATTCTAAGTTAAAGGGGCGTTGTGCCTCTTCACTGAGGAGAGATTCCACTTGCTCCTGAGTTACCTTAATTATTTTGAGTTCTACTGACCGAGGCGTGCCAATAACTTGTATGGGGCTACCATCAAGTGATGTAATAAAGTTGGTTCGCAGTGCTTCGTGATGGACAGCGATCGCATCTAGTGACTGCTGCAATACACCTGTATTTAACTTGCCCGTTATGCGCTGTGCATTTGAGAGGATATATGCTCGGCTGTCGGGTTGCAACTGCTGCAAAAACCACACTCGCTGCTGGGCAAAGGATAAAGGGACTGACTCTCGGTTGGCTATTGGGGAAATAGTCTGATTTTGGGGATCATTTTTTTGAGTCTGGTTTTGGGCGATTGCTTGAGCTAGAGTAGCGATCGTTGGATTCTTAAACAAGATTTGCAATGGTATATCTATCTGCAAAGCTTGGCGAACCCTAGACATCACTTGAGTGGCCAGCAGTGAATGACCTCCCAATTCAAAAAAATTGTCGTGGATGCCTACTTGTTCCAGACGCAAAATTTTCGCCCAGATGGCAGCTAATACTTCTTCTGTCGAATTCTGAGGAAGAACAAAGTTAGTTGAGAGCCTAATATCAGATGTATCCGGTGCAGGTAAAGCGCGGCGGTCTATTTTACCGTTGGGATTTAGTGGTAGGGTGTCCAAAAACACGAAGAAACTAGGCACCATGTATTCAGGCAGCCGAGTTTCCAAAAAGCGACGCAATTCACTCTGGCGAGGGTTTTGATCTGCACTGGCAACAATATATGCTACAAGTTGGTTGTCCCCAGGAACATCCTCTCTAGCTATGACTAGAGTCTGTGTTAGTTCAGGATGTTGGCTTAATACGGCTTCAATTTCTCCTAATTCAATTCGGAAGCCACGAATCTTTACTTGGTGGTCAATCCGACCAAGGAACTCGATATTACCATCGCTCAAGTAACGTGCCAAGTCCCCAGTTTTGTAAAGACGTGCCTCTCTTTCTGAGCTAAATGGGTCGAGAATGAACTTATCTACGGTCAATTCTGGGCGATTAAGATAACCTCGCGCTAATCCAATACCGCCAATATGCAGTTCACCTGATTCACCACCAGGCACAGGCTGCAAATTTTCATCGAGGATGTGAATCTCTGCATTAGTAATGGGGCGACCAATGGGAGCAATGGCATAATTAGTGCCGCGCTGGCAAGTCCAGAAAGTGGTATCAATGGAAGCTTCTGTCGGGCCATAGCAATTATGCAGAACATTGTCCAAATTCAGTTGGGCAAAGAAGCGTTCTATGAGTTCGCCTGGTAAAGGTTCACCACCGCAGATAATGTGTCTGAGGTATCGGCAATTCTCAATTCCCTTCTCTTCCAATAAGACACGGAGTATGGAAGGTACTAATGCTAAGACAGTAATCTGCTGCTCAGTAATTACCTGCACAAGGTAGGCAGTGTCTTGATGACCACCAGGGCGAGCCACAATCAATTGCCCACCGAAGCACAATGGCCAGAATATCTGCCACACTGAGGGATCAAAACTAAAAGAAATATTCAGTAAAACTTTGTCTGCTGGAGTTAATCCAAAGGTTGTTTGCTTCCAGTGGAGTTGATTGCAGATCCCACGATGAGGGATCATTACACCCTTGGGCTGTCCTGTAGAACCAGATGTGTAGATTACGTAGATAAGATTATCAGCCGTTGTCTCATTTACAGGATTTTCTTGACTGTTTTGGATAGTTTCTTGCCAGTTTGAGTCCAGACAAACTACTTGTGCTTGATGCGGTGGTAGATTTTTAACTAATTTTTCTTGAGTTAATAATACTGGTGTCTGCGTGTCTTGCAAGATAAAAGCTAAACGCTCTGAGGGATATGCCGGATCTAAAGGCACATAAGCGCCTCCAGCTTTGAGAATTCCCAGCAGTCCTACGATCATTTCCAAGGAGCGCTCCACGCAAATGCCCACAAAGACTTCGGGGCCAACACCTAAAGCACGTAGGTGGTGCGCTAGTTGATTTGCTCGCTGGTTTAACTGCCGATAAGTAATTTCTGTATTTTCACATACTACAGCAATGGCTTGAGGCGATCGCTCTACTTGGATTTCAAACATTTGATGGATGCAAATATCCTGACAATCAACTGCTTGAGTCTCATTCCATTCTTGTAGAACTTGAGTGCTAATGATGTGAGTTAAAGTACTTGACGCAATATTTTGCTTATATTCTGAAGTTTGGCTATTTATCTCCATTTTCTATATATCAACTCCATCAGGAAATATCATTTTTTAATTTATTATTTATTGTAGATGTGTTTACACCAAATTCTACGTAAGGTTGCACATGAATGCCCTCAAAATAGAAACTTGGGCTACAGAAATAAAACCTAGCTAGCCTTAACGGCAGTAAGCTGCGTTTAGCTTGTTTCTCCAAAGGATTACAACTTTTTGTTTGCAGTAACCAGAGAATTAGATGCATTTCAAAGACAATTGTATTTAAAGCTTTTGCTAATCATTTTATACCTAACATAATATACACCGTAGCTTTACCCAGTATCTTGTTGTTAACTAAAACTTGGAAATAGAAAATTCAAAAAATGCATGGCTGCTTTGTTGATATCAAGCCAGGGGCAAGGATTTTATTTGCGTTTTACCTTTGTTTGACAGGTATTTTTTGTTTTATCTAATCTAGATAGCTTGAATACAATACTGAAAAACTCTATCCTTTTTTATAAAAAGCTGCTAAAAGAAAAAATAATTATTACCAAATCTTTATTGTGTTTCTTCCTATGTAAAAATCATGTAAAGCCATAGTTATAATTTGCTTAAATAATTAAGTAGTCTTGATAAACTGCATACACTAGAACGCATGAAAGAGGAATTTAGAGGCTATCTTAGAAGTAGCAAATATTTCTTCATACCCTAATCCCTCTTCAAAAGCAGGGCTGTTTCATTCGATCTCTTAGGGCTTTTGTCAAAAGATTCAGTCGAAAACCTTATACATAGACTTAATGCCTATGCCAACGTGACACAATATACAGATAAAAACTTTGTTTTTTCTCGCCGCGATCGCTTAATTCAAGCTCTTTGGCTACAACCAAAGACTAGCAGCAAATATAGAACAAATTTTGGCAGTCTAAAAATCTAATCTACTAGATTCCAAAAATGGCTCAAAAAGATTGACTCTCCCTCAGGATATAAGAATGTCTATAATGCATATATAACAAGACTCACAGATATCAGATATTGTTCAAATTATTAGGATCTATTTTCATTAATGGTAAGGTCAATTCTCTAAAGACGCACATAAAGCTGACCCAAGTTCAACCACAAATATTCACCTATGCAAAGTTTTGTAACGATAATCAAATTTTTGATGCATTTTGTTATATGTTATGTGTGTAAGTTTTGTGAGTAAGTAATTATGCGTAAATAAATAGAGAACTTTTCAGCAAAACTGAGATTGTTCAGCTAAACATGTTACAGTAATTTATGAAGAGACATAATTTGTATTATTGTATGTATATTTCACATACAGTAGATTACAACACTACGATAAAACTACAATAATCCAGCCCAAATATACTATTACGCACCTTAATAATCCTAATATTGTTTACCTGACCTACTTGATTATTAATGTCAGGAATCTTATCAACTACTAAGTTAACTCACCAGCAAATCCTTTGCTTGGCATCCAAATATCAAAGTTTACAAACAAAACTGGATACTATGCTGCAACAAAATCTGAACATTCAGGTAGTAGCCAGACTCAAATCAAGCCTGGAAGACGATTTTGATCGAAAACTTAAAGTTACTCTGAAGAAAAGGGTTGATAGTAGACTGTAAAACGCAAGTTTCTTTGAAATGAAAAGTGTGACATACCCCCACTTCTATAGGTTTCCTTCCAGCAAAATTTAACTACACCAAGTGTTACTAACTATGAGTAATCAAAGCATTGCAACAAATAAATTGAGTGAAGTGCCTTTAGATTTGCGTGCATCTTCGTTGGTCAAGGTACGCAAGGGATCATGGTGGTTAAGATTAACAACATTGTTTTTAGTGGATTATATTCTTTTATCCTTAGCTTGGATTTTTGCCGGATATCAATCTTCTTCTGGAAATTTATCTTGGTATATACCGAGTAGTTATTTACCGTTCTTAATCACTATTGGGATTCAAATAGGATCGCTAGCTCTCGAAGGTATTTATCGAGAAGGTCAAAAGCGCTATGACTATTTGAATATTATCAAATCGCTAACTTTTGCTCATGGATTAATACTACTTGTCTGTTTTTTGTATAAACCAGTTATTGATATCACACGACCAAGATTAATATTATTGTCTTGGTTGCTAAGTATAGCTTTTATTTGTACTGGTAGATATGCTGTAAATATTACTCTTGAATACTTACGTAAGCAGAAAAAAATAGTTCGTTCTTCTGTCTTCATTATTTGTGATCCTCAAGATCATGAGCAAATTGCTAGCTTTATAAAAAAAGAAAAGCATTACACCGTATCTGGAAGAGCAAATGCTAATTCATTAGATAGATATCAACGTCAGGAAACGTTGAATCAGCTTAATCAATTAGGTGTAACGGAAGTTTTTATATCTTGGGATGCTCTAAAAAATAGAATGTTTTTGTGCTGGTTGTTTCAAGCATCTGGCATCCAAGTACATATTCTACCAATGGAATTAAAACCAATTTATAGAAACGTAGAATTTAATAAAATAGGTGGAATGCCTTGTCTGAGTTTGGATTGTCCGATAATTACAGGTAAGGATTTTTGGATAAAGCGTACTTGTGATTTTTGTTTTGCGACTTTGTTCGTAATGTTATCATTCCCTATTTATATAGCTATAGCTATAGCTGTAAAACTAGACTCTCCCGGCACAGTATTTTACAGACAAACCCGTATAGGTTTACATGGACAACAGTTTAAAGTCTGGAAATTCAGAACTATGAGGTCTGATGCGGAAAAGTTACAGAAAGAATTGGAAGCTTTAAATGAAACAAAAGATGGAATTATCTTTAAAATTAAAGATGATCCTCGTGTTACCCGTGTTGGTAAGTTCCTCCGTCGTTATAGCTTAGACGAATTACCCCAACTTTTTAACGTTATCCTTGGACAAATGAGTATAGTGGGACCTCGCCCTTTACCTACTAGAGATGTAGATAAGTTTTCTGAGCATCATTTTATTAGACATGAAGTTTTACCTGGTATTACAGGCCTTTGGCAAGTATCGGGTCGCTCTGATATTTTAGATTTTGAACAAGTAATAAATCTTGATCTTAACTACATTGAAAATTGGTCACTTGGATTAGACTTTGAAATTTTGCTCAAAACAGTTATGGTAGTTGTGAAAAAAGAAGGCGCCTACTAAGTTTTAGTATGGGAGAACTAAAGAATTAGTCAAGAGAACTATATCCTTAGATACTAACAACTTTAGGTTGTCCCATTGACCTAAATCTATAGGTAAGCCACAGCCGCATCTATATTATTCCTGATCAAAACCAAGGTAAAAAATCAGCATTTATGATTCGATTCACCGTCCCAAGTATCAAACAAATCACTTCAATGTTTTTCAATAAGTAGAGAATAATGAGATTATTTTACATGATGCTATATGCGATCGCCTTACTATGATCTAGAGATACCCAATCATTATTAAAGGCATTGAAGACTGAACTGTAAAATTTGTTTGTGAAAACGGTCTCCGCATAACATAAGACCAACAAGGTCTAAAGCGACGTTTTTATCTAAAATGTTATAAAAGTATAAAGTGAGATGTAGAGCCTTACTTTACTTTATTTCACTTAGACATCAGCCAATTAAACTACAGGAGTCAGTTATGGAACCTAGAGGAATTGAGCTAGTAACCCGCTATAAACGCAACTACCGTATTCCTGCTGAAGCAGAAATTACGGAACAAATGATACTCGAACACTGGGAATTAGAAAAAAAATTAACAAAAGACCTTTTAGAATCAAACTTAGAAAATCGATGGGATGTATTTGAGCAAGCCTATACTACTCTTTATAGTAAATTAGAATGGCAAAAATATTTTGCTGGAGATAGCAAACCCCCTGCGGAGAAATATGAAACTTGGCTAAGAATAATAGGCTCTCCACCCAAGAAAATTTATGAAGTTGGTTCTGGCAAAGGAGAAATGATAGCATATTTAGCTAAATGTGGATTTGAATGCAAAGCTACAGAGATTACAAGAGAACGTGGTTCAAAACATATAAATGATTCGTCACCTAACTTGTCTTGGACTAACTCTGACGGTGTGCACTTAGACCATTTTGAACAGACTGAATTTTATGATTTAGTTGTATCTAATCAAGTTATTGAGCACTTTCATCCAGACGATTTAACTACACACTTTAAAAGTGCTTATAAAATTCTCATTCCTCAGGGAAAATATATTTTTACAACACCTCATTGTCATACAGGTCCTCACGATATATCGTTAATTTTTGGATATGATGATCCTCAAGGTATGCATCTAAAAGAGTACACATATCGTGAATTATATGATTCTTTAAAGACGGCTGGATACAAACGTATTTATTGTGCTGTACCAGCTAATTTGATAAAAGTTTTATCTATACTAGGT